>Scooby_p2__coassemble_253_pt1 | contig 39979 bp, 39 predicted proteins | sample Scooby_p2__metabat2_high_PE_043 | metagenome-assembled genome bin Scooby_p2
AGCGCCGCACTTCGGACACAGACCGCTGTAAACGTCCGCATCAAAGCGCTTTCCGCACCGGCTGCACCTGATTTTCATAAGCCCCTCCTTCTGCAGCAGCTTGACAGCCTGCCACAGCCTTTTACTGCTCCCACTCCGTATCAGTTATCTCTATCTTCTTATCGCGCAGCATCAGCTCCCCTACTGCGTCCGCAGCCGGTTTTCCGTAAAAGAGCACCTGATTGACCTGTTCAATGATAGGCAGGGAAACCTGATATTTCTCCGCCAGTCCAACTGCAGCCCTGGCAGAATAGACGCCCTCTACGACCATCTTTACTTCTTCCATCGCCTCTTCCATCGTATGTCCCTGACCTATCAGAATACCTGCCCGCCGGTTTCTGGAATGCATACTGGCACAGGTAACGATCAGATCGCCGATTCCGGACAGCCCGAAAAAAGTCTCTCTTCTTCCGCCCATTGCCATTCCCAGCCGCGATATCTCCGTAATGCCCCGCGTAATAAGCGCCGCCTTCGTATTATCGCCGTAGCCTAAGCCGTCCGCAATACCGGCTGCCAGAGCCACCACGTTTTTCAACGCAGCTCCCAGCTCTATCCCCAACACGTCCGGGCTTGTATATACCCTGAATACAGGGCTCATAAAAATATTCTGAATCTTTTCTGCGGCTTTTTTTGTTTTTGCTCCCGCAACGATAGTCGTCGGCACCCCTTTTCCGACTTCCTCCGCATGGGACGGCCCTGATAATACCGCAACCTGAGCCTGCGGGATTTCTTCCTCTATCACCTCAGAAAGAGTCATCAGCGTCTTTTCTTCGATTCCTTTTGCTACATTGACGATTATCTGGCCTTCTTCTGCGATATCCTTTAACTGATGAGCAGTGCTCCTTACAAACGGCGAGGGAACTGCCAGAACTAACAGCTCCATACCTACAACCGCTTTCTCAAGCTCTGTTGTAAAGCTGACGCTCTCCGGAAGGAGTACGCCCGGAAGCTTGGATGTATGTTCGCGTTTTTCGCAAAGCATCTTAATCTCATCCTCCAGTGCGCTCCACACTGTTACCTGATGTCCGTTATTTGTCAGAAGCCATGTAAGCGCAATACCCCAGCTCCCCGCTCCGATCATACCTATTTTTGCCATTTTTACCTCCGTTCCAGCGCTTCTTTATTCTTTTTCAGAAGATAGGTTTTCCGCTCCGTACCGGATGCCAGACGCTTGATATTCTCACGATGCTTCCAATATGCCATCACAGTCAGAAAAACAGCGATTGCATACATCTCTGCCCTGTGACCGGCGGGCATCTGGAATACATCCATCTGTCCCATCACGACTGTCTGCACCAAAAATCCTGCATATACAAGCAAAGACCCGAGAGACACATAATGCGTGGTAAAGAAGATACCAAAAAATATCAGTACTCCCATCGGGATATACGCCGGATGAATAGCCAGTATCAGCCCCGCCGTCGCTGCAATGCCTTTTCCGCCCTTAAATCCCAGATAAAACGGATAGTTATGCCCCAGTATCGCACCGAGAGCCGCATACATCGCCAGCAGATAATAAGTATCCGTATGACCGTCCGCAAACAGAAGCCGCACGGTCACGATCGCCAGAATACATTTTAGAATATCACCCACCAGAACAATCAGGCCCGCCCTTGTACCGAGTACACGCAGGGTATTGGTCGTACCTGCATTACCGCTTCCGTACTGACGAATATCGATCCCTTTCAGCCTCCCGTAAATATATGCGGTCTGAAACAGACCGAATACATATCCGATCGCCAAAGCAGCCAGACGTTCCATCTCAGTTATTCTCCTTCCTCTCCCTGATAATGAATTTCAGGGGCGTCCCGCGAAAGCCAAATGCTTCCCGTATCTTATTTTCGATATATCTCGTATACGAAAAATGCATCAGTTCCTTGTCATTGACAAAAATAACAAAGGTGGGCGGCTTTACCGCAACCTGGGTAATATAATAAAGTCTCAGGCGTTTTCCTTTGTCTGTAGGGGGCTGCTGCAGCGCCACCGCCTCCGCCATGATTTCATTTAACACGCCCGTTGCCACACGCAGAGCATGGTTTTCAATAACCGCGTCTATCGTTTCAAACAGCTTCGGCAGTCTCTGCCCCGTCAGCGCGGAAATAAATATCATCTCCGCATACGGCATAAAGGACAGGATGTTGCGTATCTTCTCCTGGAAACGATAAATCGTCTTGTCGTCTTTTTCCAGAGCATCCCACTTGTTCACCGCGATTATCATACCCTTGCCGCGTTCATGTGCGATTCCGGCTATCTTGGCATCCTGCTCGGTCACACCTTCCGTCGCGTCAATAACCAGCACGACTACATCCGCCCGTTCTACAGCGCTGACCGTACGCACTATCATATAGCGCTCCAGTTCTTCTTTTATCTTATTCTTACGGCGCAGTCCTGCCGTGTCGATAAAAATATACTCTCTGCCGTTATGGACCACTTCCGTATCCACCGCGTCCCGCGTCGTTCCCGCAATATCTGAAACTATCACGCGGTTTTCTCCTATCAGACGGTTGATAAGAGAAGACTTGCCCACGTTCGGCTTTCCAACGATTGCAATCCTGGGACGGTCATCCTCTTCATCCGTATCCGCATCTTCCGGAAAATGCCGCACCACCTCATCCAGCATATCGCCGATACCCATACGGTTGGCCGCCGAGATAGGCCACGGATCGCCGATACCCAGATTATAAAACTCATAAACATCCGCCATGTACTTCTGGAAGCTGTCTACCTTATTGACAACGAGCACCACCGGTTTATGGGAACGGCGCAGCATGTCCGCCACCTTGGAATCCGCATCCACAAGCCCCTGTTTTACATCCACCATAAACAGGATAACGTCCGCCGTATCGATGGCTATCTGGGCCTGCTCCCTCATCTGGGACAAAATGATATCGCCAGAATCCGGCTCGATACCGCCCGTATCTATCAATGTAAAACTTTTATCCAGCCACGTGATATCTGCGTAAATCCGGTCTCTTGTAATACCCGGCGTATCTTTTACAATAGAAATCATCTCACCTGCAAGCGCATTGAACAGGGTGGATTTTCCAACGTTTGGCCTGCCTACCACCGCTACAATGGGTCTGCCTTTTCTTCCTGACATTCTTACCTCTTTCCGCCGCACGAGCGGCTTTTTTGTTTCCTGCCTGTCCTAAAACTCTCCCAACAGGCTTTCCGTAAAATCATATCCGCTTGATTTTACAATATTCACCGGCACTTGTAAAGCATCAGAGATATCATCAACCGTATAATCATCCAAAAGCACCCTCTCACCGCTCCTGAGCACATTTTGCGGCAGGAGCAGCTCTTCTCCCAGCCTGGTATCCTTTAACTGGGCTATAATATCCTGCCCTGTCAAAAGCCCCGTCACCGTGATGCGCTCCCCGAAAAAGTCGTTGCGGATCGCATTGACATGCACACGCAGTCCCGGAAACGTTTCCTCCATCAGCTTCGCCATCCGATAGATATACGGATATACGATACGTCCCGTCACTGTTGAAATTTCTCTTTTCCGCCCGTTCCAGCGCTCCACCGCGCCGTTCTCCTTCAGCTGACGGAGCGAATCCATAAACTCCTCCCACAAAAGCCGTACCATGCCGACGCCATTTTCCAGCTGCAGATATCCATCATAATTGTCTTCCTCGGGCACATCCCTGCCTGCAAGGATATACCACTCATCGCTGGCATGCACAAAATGCAGCCCGTATTTTGGAAAGACCTTTTCCTGCCATGCATGGATCGTATCCAGTACCTTTTCCGCATCTTCTTTTGTAAAAGGTTCCAGCGGATATAACCCTTCCCGATACTTTGACAGTCCGACCGGAACGACCGAAACGCTGCGCAGATGCGGCAGATATTTAGTCAGATCCGACAGACTCCTCTCCAGCTCTGCCCCGTCGTTTACCCCCTTGCACAAAACTATCTGCCCGTTCATTTCAATACCCGCCTCAAAAAAACGGTCCACCTTTTTGAGCGCATCCCCTGCAAAACGGTTGTGCAGCATCTTACAGCGCAGCTCCGGATTTGTAGTCTGGAAAGAGATATTGATCGGCGACATATGATATTTGATGACCCGCTCCACATCCTTCTCTGACATATTCGTCAGCGTTACATAGTTACCCTGAAGAAAAGAAAGCCGCGAATCATCATCCTTAAAATAAAGCGTATCCCGCATTCCCTTCGGCATCTGGTCGATAAAGCAAAAGATACACTTGTTCGTGCAGGAACGGTAATCATCCATCAGACCATTCTCAAACTCTACTCCCAGATCCTCCGTATATTCCTTATCTATCTCCAAAATCCATTCCTCGCCGGAAGGCTTGGATATCGTCACCTCCACATATTCGTCCTGTATCATATACTGATAATCAAAAATATCCTCAACGTCCTCACCGTTTATGGCAAGCAGCCTGTCGCCCGCTTCTATCTCCATCTCTTCTGCGATGCTCCCCGGCTGTACCGTTTTTATTAAATGTCCTTTTTCTTTCATAGTCAATCCCCATTCCGGAACGTAAATGACGGGCGAAGAGAAATCACAATGGGGATTCCGCTTCTGCCATAAGGGTTATTTGTGACGCTCCGGCACAAATAACCGCGGGAAAGCTCCTGCTCCCCCTGCCGATATTTCTATTCTATCAGAAAAAATCCGCTCTGTCATGACAAATTTCCATCCCCCCTTGACGGCATCGCGTGCGAATGATATAAATGTAGAAGATGGAGGAGAAAATTATGCCGAATTTACGCGAACTTGAAAACGCGCTTCCCGTTGGTCCTTTAAAGATCATTGCACTGGACTCCGCAGAAAAGCTGGGACGCAGCGTTAACAATTATCTTGTGTCCTTCCGCAGGAATATGCGGAATTCCTCGCATGACGACCCCGCGTTCCGCGGTTATATCGAGGACAATTATCTGGTAGATGCCTACTGCCCGCGCTTTGGGAGCGGAGAAGGCAAAGGCTGTCTGAACGAATCCGTCCGTGGAACGGACCTGTACATCCTTGTTGATGTCTGCAATCACAGCCTTACTTACAATTTAAACGGTTACACAAACCACAAATCCCCCGATGATCATTATCAGGATTTGAAGAGAATGATAGCTGCTGTCGAAGGAAAAGCGAAACGTATTTCTGTTATCATGCCCTTTTTATATGAAGGCAGACAGCATAAAAGGAGCGGACGTGAATCCCTGGACTGTGCCTATGCACTGACTGAGCTTGCAGATATGGGCGTTACCAATTTCATCACCTTCGATGCACACGACCCCCGCGTCCAGAATGCGGCTCCCTTGTGCGGCTTCGATAACTTTACGCCCCCCTATCAGTTCATGCGCGCCCTTTTGGACAATGTACCTGATCTTATCGTGGACAAAGACCACATCATTGTTATCAGCCCCGATGAAGGCGCCCTTGACCGTACGACCTACTTTGCGAATGTACTCGGCGTTAATATCGGTATGTTCTACAAACGCCGCGACTATTCGACCATCATCAATGGCAAAAACCCTATCGTTGCACATGAATTCTTAGGCGACAATATCGAAGGCAAGGATATCGTCATCATCGACGACATGATCTCCTCCGGCGGCAGTATGCTTGACACAGCCCGCCAGTTAAAAGAGATGGGCGCACGCCGCGTCTTCATCTGTACTACTTTCGGCCTGTTTACCGATGGTATGAGCGCTTTTGATGACGCTTATGAAAAGGGATGGTTTGATAAAGTCATCACGACCAACTTAACCTACCAGATTCCTGAACTGCTCTCCCGCCCCTATTATATCGAAGCGGATATGAGCAAATTCATGGCATCTATTATCGATTTCATGAACCACGATGTTTCCCTGACCAACGTGCTTACTCCTACCGAGAAGATACGCACGATTTTGGAAAAATACAACAAAAGGGAAAATTACCTGTAAAAACAGGGAATCCTCTTGTTCATCAAGGCAATTCCGATAATAAAATAAAAGAGCGACCGCATGAAACCTCTGTATGAAGCTTCATGCGGTCGCTTTTTATGTCAGATTACCTTTATTTCGATAATAGTGCATCATTTCTGGAAAGAAGATATACGCAATATTGATTCATACTGACACCTTCCCTCCGGGAATGCATAGCAGCATATCCTAAAAAGCAATATCTCACGCTTTTCCTTCCCCGCGATACTCCTTCGTCAGAAGGAACGGCAGAAATATTCCCAGATACATCGCCGCCGATAAAAACAGTCCGCCCCATGTCCATTCCACACCTTCGGCGGACACCTGAAACAGCGCCATCCCAAGGTTATTGTTCAGGAAATGTATCAGCGTCACCGCCCATATATTTTTCGTGCGCATATATACCCAGCCGAAGAAAACACCAAAGCTGACGCAGACTGCAAGCTGTCCCAAAATACTCTGCAGGCTCGTCTCAGGGCTGTAATAAAACAAATTGATAGGAAGATGCCATATTCCCCATAAAAGGCCGAGGACTATCACGCCTCTGCGAAGCCCGAGCTTCTCCTGAAGAACAGGCTGCAGATAATAACGCCAGCCATATTCTTCCCCCAAAAATATCGTAAACGACAAAACAAAGTTCAGCGGCAGTATCATGGTGACCCACATCCACAGCATCGGATTGAGCTGATAGGATGAGATATCTTCTCCCATCGCCCACGATGCCAGAACGCTGAGACCTGTCAGCCCCAAATAAAGTACGATAAACGCCCCGACTCCTGCCAGAGCCTTTTTCCAGTTTACTGTCAGGGACAGTCCCCATTCCCTGCGGCGTTCCCTTTTTAATACTGCCAGCTCTATCAGACAGACTAGCGAGCCGAGTATCACGACCTGATTCGTTACAAGCATCGTATTTATCGGCGCAAAGCTTCCTGCAACACATACGAGTACGAGCAGGGCTGTCATCACCAGAAACGTGATATAAAACGCTTTCGGCAAAGGCGCCTTCTCCGATTCCTTATCCCGGCATAAAAGGCTGCCGAGCATCACCCCTGATGCAGGCAGACACATCCATGTCAGCGGAAAGGCGCTCACATCCTTCCCGCCGTAAAAAGCGACTCCCATAAATATCCCCAGAATGACCGGCAGCCCGAATGCTGCCGCAAAGAAAACCGCCAGCTTTTTATTACAGTTCTTCATCATCATCTTCCTCCAGTTCTTCATCCATTTTCTTCTGCATCCGCCTGTCTCTTATCCTGTAGACCCACATGAGCGCTAAAAACGTGGCAAACAGCACGACAAATAATCCTATAAGCCATGAAATGAACAGCATAAGCATCCTGTCCCATTCCATCGTCTTTCCGGACTGAAGCCATGAGCCCGCCGTAAACAGGGCAGAAAATGCAAGACTGCCCAGCAGGCTGCTCCCCGCGCTCGAAATAAGGGTCGGCTTCACAGAAAACTCCGTCCATACGCCGATTTTGGCAAAGGCGACAACACCATAGACCGCCAGAATTATAAAAATAAGCCATTCCGTAAACCACTCTGTCCGCGGTCTGCTTAAAATCACGCTCTTCATGAGCACAGACGCCAAAAGCAGCCAGAATGCGATCCAGTATCCATAGCTTTCCACGCGCCTTAAATCCGCCTCCTGACGCTCATCAATTTTCTTCTTCCAATATTTCTTCAAGACTCCCTCTCCTCCCAGAACAATTCATCCAGCGTACGTCCCAGCGCATGACAGATAGACAGACACAGCTGAAGCGAGGGATTGAATTTTCCCGATTCTATCATGCTGACCGTCTGCCGGCTCACGCCGACCAGCTCCGCAAGCTGTTCCTGAGACAGATCTTTCTCCACCCTGGCTATCTTCATCCTTTTATTTTTTCCCACCGCATATGCCTCCTGTCTCTTTGGGAATTATCTGTATTGTACTTCCCGCCTCCTCGCATGTCAAGTATATATGACATATTATTTATTATATTTTTCATAAAGTCGTGTTTTTATGGAATATATGGATATTCTGAGGAAGAAATCATCTCCCGGAATAAAACTTTTTCCTTTTGCAAATTTTTCCCAAAGAGGGTATACTGAAAACTAAGATATTCCAAAAAAGAAAAACAGAATTCTGAATGAAATGGAGATAAATACATTATGGAGACTACCGAACCGAAAATGCAGATAGCAGTGCTGATCGATTCCGAAAATGTCAGCTCCCGCTATGCTTCCATCATTTTTAATGAAATAGAGACCTACGGCTTTGCAACATACCGCCGCATTTACGGCAACTGGAGCAAAAATAACGGCTGGAACGAAAATATCCTGCTGGACAATTCCATCACACCTATCCAGCAATTTGACTATACTTCCGGGAAAAATTCTTCCGACATGACGATGGTCATAGACGCCATGGACATCCTGTATTCCGGCAATGTCAACGGCTTCTGTCTCGTCACCAGCGACAGCGATTTTACCCGCCTTGCCATGCGTCTGCGCGAGGCAAACATGTATGTCATCGGCATGGGAGAATCCAAAACTCCTGCCGCCCTCACGAAAGCCTGCAACAAATTTATTCACTTAAACCTCATCTATGAAGCCAGTGTTTCGGCTTCTTCCTCCGGTCTGCATGAGGTGCTGGCTTCGGAGCGCAGCTCAAAAACAGATTTTGTCACATCTATCAGCGACATCGAAGAAGCGATCATTTCTATCATCAACGATAATGAGAATAAGGGAAAACCAACCTACATGGGCGAAATAGGGAGCCGCTTAAACAGCAAGTTCACGGATTTCGACGTCCGCAACTACGGCTATACCAAGCTTCTGACCTTTATCCGTGATAAATGCTCCAAGCTGGAGCTTTCCAAAGAAAATTCTTCTTATTATGTGTGCGTCCGGGAACTGGACAATATGACTGAGATGCAGAAGGCGGTCACCGCCCTCATTGAAAAAAACGGAGGCTCCATCGATAATCTCTCCGTCATCTACGATCATCTCAAAAAGAAGTATCCTTCCTTTGATTTAAAGGATTACGGATACAGCCGTTTTTCCAGCTTCCTGCGCAGCATGGAAAATATCATGGTGCGGGGAAATGCCGTCACGATAAGGACTGCTTCCCGGACAAAATCCAAAAAATCCTGAGTATGGCTGCCTTTCCGGCGGAAACAGACCATTGTTCTGTCCCGCCGGACTTTCTCATTTTACAGCTTTTAAAATTCCCGCACAGATTCCTGTATGACCATATCCTCCGCGCGCACATAAAAGGCTTCCTGCTGCGGCGCAATATCCGCTGCTTTCATTTCAATCTTCAGATACAGACTGCTCCCCGCATCGGCCGCATCTTTTCCCAACAACATATATTCCCGCATTTTTTCATATTCCTCACCCGTGACCAGATAGACTGCCGCCGTTTCCCCGGATATCCTCCCGTAAAAATACCAGTCCTCATATCCCTGATGAGGATTTCGGAATAAAAACTGCCCATTGCTTTCTTCCCAGCCATGCCGCCGCTCGCACTCTCCCTTTGTTTCCTTTATCCGGAGTGCTTTCGCTTCAGTCTCTTTTTCCTCTGCCCGCCCCTTTTGCTCCGGAGATTCTGCTGCAACCCATCTCCCTTCATTTTCTTCCCGTACATCAATCCCAAGCTGCAAAAGCCTTTCATATAGACGCCCAAACCGCTCCAGTCCGGTAAATACTTCTTCCAGCTCTCCTCCCAGCTCTGTCAGCCGCCAGCGAACGTTTTCCCCGAACTCTCCTGTTCCCTCTTCTTCCGCATCCCGGCATATGATACCGCTTTTTTCCAGCTGCCCCAATGTCTGACACATCCGTTCTTCCGGACAGTCTTTTGTCCACCGGCAAAGCTGCAGCAGCGTCATACTTTTCCGGTACAAAGCGCTGACGACCATCAGTCCGTCACCTGACAACAGGCGGCACGCCGTTTCCAGCATATCTTTTTGAAGCTCATCCTGATCCTTTTTCATGGGGAATACACCTTTCTTCATGATAATGCCCTTATTGTACCATGCCCGTCAAGGATTTTTCCATCATCCTCTTTCTTTTAAACGGTAACGTATCACTTCCCCGTCCTTGAGCGCCTTCGTGGTGCTCACGATTATCTGCTCCCCCTCTTCCAGCGCGCCTTCTGCCAAAGCTGCATATCTGTCTCCGGCTTCCTTTACCGTCACATACCTTTTTTCAGCCGCCAGCTCCTCGCCCAAAATCCCCTGCTGGGGACGTACTACATAGATATAGTTTCTGTTGTTTTCCTCATAAACCGCTTCCACCGGAATGCAGCTGGAATAGCTTTCTGACTGATAGTCCACCGTAAAGCTCCCGCTCTGTCCCATGTCTGCGCTGTTTTTCGGCAAAGAAAGCTCCGCTTCCCAGCTCCCGTCCTCTTTCTGCTCCATATAACCGATTTCCAGAGTCTCATCGACGCCGTCTGCCACAAGGCGTCCCTGGATGCCCTGACCGATATATTTTTTCTCCTCCTTGGTACATCTCATCCGGAATTTCAGGTCCTCCTCCAGAGAAGCATAGGTCATCGCCGCCCCGTCCGGCGTGTCAGCCCCTGCCGAAACGCTCACACCTGTGATAACGCCGTCCTCTTCCGCTGTCACCTTTCCGCCCGCTTTTTGAAGCTCTGTATATCGTTTCAGCACGGTCTGCTCATAATCCAGCTCCAGCTGGTACAGGGCGAGCGTATCCTGTACGTTCTCCGGCGAGACCGCGTCGTCCACCTTCCGCTGCGCCTCCTTTAACGCTTTCTGTTTTTGCCGGACCGCGTCCTCTTCCTCCCAGCCTGCGCTTTCCGCGCTGCGCTCCAGCTCTGTTTTCCGGCTCTCCCAGCTTTCCCTTTCTGCATCCTCCGCCGAAAAATCCGGCTTTATACGGTCTTCTGCCTGATGCCTGTCCAGCTCTGCCTTTGCACGGGCAAGCTCTGCTTCTATCTCATCCCGACGCGCCTGTGCCGCTTCCAGCCGCTTTTTCAGCTCTTCCAGCTCTGCGCCCGGCAATGTCTCTGTTTCCTCAGGAGCGCCGTTTTCTGTTTCCGGAGCTGCCTGCTCCGGCTGCGTCTGCTCCTCAGTTTCCGGCATATCCTGCGGCTCCGGCGTCTGTCCTTCATGACTGTCCGCCAGTTCATTGTCCGCTGGCCCGCTTTCTGCCGGTTCACTTTCCATCGGTTCATTTTCCGCCGGCTCATTTTCCCCTGACGCAGCATCCTCCTTTCTCACCGTTTCCTCCGAAAAATAGACTCCCGTTTTCTCCTGCCGCTTTACCGCTTCCTCATATTCCTTCTGGAGCCGTTCCACCTCTTTCTGCGCCTGTTCCAGCTGTTTTTGCAAAGCCAACACCTTTTCTTCCAGCCCTTTTCCTTCCTCTGCCCAGCGCGCATATTCCTCCTTCGCCCGTTCGCGGTCGGAATCCTTCGTGAGCTGCGGCGCGTTCTCCAAATGCTTCAAAAGATCCTGACGGGCCTGCACTTCTTTTTGTCTCGCCCTGTCGACGAGCGTATCGTTTTCCGATACCGTTCCCACATAATCCTCCAGCGCACGATTCGTATCGGTAACCTTTTTTTGGTTGAGCAGCTCATTGTTTTCCAGAATCGTCTGAATCTGCACCTGAAGCTTTTTGATGGAAAGCCGCTTTTCCAGAATCTGTTCCTCCAAATCCTCCATGTCCACCGTAAAAAGAAGCTCTCCCTTTTGCACCTTCTGCCCTCTGGATACTTCCACCGTTTCTGTTTTCACGCCCGGCAAAACGCTGACGGCATGGTCCTTTGCCTGCGTTACCGTTCCCGACAGCTCGATTCTTTTCCCGATACTTTTTTTCGAGGCGGTGACAGCGGTCACCTGCGGAAGCTGATAGGCGTACACGCTTCTGGATATCAGCGTACACGCCAGCAGGCATGCAAACAGCGACGCCGTCCCTGTCAGGATTTTTTTCTTTCTGTCCATCGTTCCATAACTCTCCTATGTTTTTGTTTTCATCCCTTGATGCCCGATGCTGAAATCCCCTGCTCCAGATATTCCTGTCCGAAAGCGAATACACACAGCGCAGGGAGCAGTGCGACCACCGACGCTGCCATCGCAAAGCCTGCCTGCCCGATGCCTATCCGGGGCAGATACAAAGACAGCGGCCACAACGTCTGGTCCTTCAAAAAAGCCAGCGGCTGCTCTATGAGGTTCCAACATTCCAGAAACTGCAGCACAAACGCTGCTGCCACGCCGGCCTGCGCAAGAGGCAGCCCCACCTGACATAAGCATTTCCATTCGCCAGCCCCGTCCATCCGCGCCGCCTCCAGCAGGCTTTCCGGGATTTCCGAAAAGCTTCTGTATATCACAAATACCGGAAACGCCGCAAATATCCCCGGCAGTATCACCGCCCAGCGGGTATCCAGGAGCTCAAACCCGTGGAGCACAAGATACTGCGGCAGCATCAGCACCTGAAAAGGCAGGAGCATCAGGACGATATAAACCGTAAAAAGACCTTTCCTCATCGGAAATCTGTATGCCGCAAACGCCCACGCCGCCGGAACCGCCACCGCCAGCTCTCCAAGGAGCGTCGCCGCCGTCATTCCGACCGAATTCCAAAACAGCGTAAAAAACTGCGGCGTCGCAAACAAAAGCTTCGCAAATCCTGTAAACTCCGGAAATTCCGGCAGCAGCCCCCATGTCACAAAGCTACCCTCTTCCGGGGATTTTCCGGCTGCCATCGGCAAAAGCCGCTGCGCCATCTCATACTCGCCCGTCACCGAACCGGAAACCAGCAAAAACACCGGGAAGCATACCGCTGCGCCCAATATCAAAAGCAGCGTCCACACCGCCGCATTTTTTATACAGCAGGACAGCTTCGTTCCCGCCGCCCTGACCTGCCGAAACGATAATTTCATTCCCGGTTCTCCTCCCATAACCTCTGCCAAACGAGTATTGCCAGCAAAAGTACGGCTCCCGTCACCACTGCTGCCGCCGCCATCTTATCCAGCGCCAGGTCCACATACCAGTTGTTAAAAAGATGCTGCAGCAGATAAATGCTTTCATGAGGATAGGAGCCCGCCGCCAGATACGCCTCCCGAAACGCCTTAAAGGAATTTAAGAATGACAACACCGTGATGGTATACAGCGTCGGCTTTAGCTGCGGAAGCACGATTTTGAAAAAAATCTGCCCTCTTCCGGCTCCGTCCACCCGGGCGGCTTCTTTGAGCTGATACGGAATTCCCAAAAGCCCCGCCGCCCAGAGCGTCACCGTGTATCCCAGGTTTTTCCATACATAGCTTGCCACCAGCACCCAGAACGCCGCGTCCGTTTCCATATAGTCGATAGAAACGACCGTCTTTTTTCCGCTGAGCGCCGAGGCGATACCGCTCAATGCGCCGTTTAACAGACCGGAACGTTCAAAAATAATCTGCCACACAAGCGCCACTGTCGCTGCGGGAACCGCCATCGGCAGCAGATAGCAGGTCTGGAAGCCCTTTCGGGAAGCGCTCCCCGTAATCAGGAGCGCGACCAAAAGCCCGCTGACTATCAGGATTGGCAGGCAGCAGAGCGCAAATTTCGCCGTATTTTTTGCCGCCAGCAAAAACGCTTCATTCTGAAACACCGTCCTGTAATTGTCAAATCCTGTAAACTCCCCGGTCACAGCCGTCGTAAATGAGCGCCGGACCACATCTGCGAGCGGGAGCAGGTAAAAAACTGTTACTCCTGCAAGGCTGGGCAGCAGAAACCCTGCTGCCGCCATGCTCTGTTTCCATTTTCCCTTCATAGGGTCACTCCGCCATTTCCAGCCGCACCTTTTTGCGTATCTGTTCCATCGCGCCGTCTATATCAGTTTCCTGTTCGAGCAGCGCTTCTCCGGCTTCTAAAACCGCCTCTTCCAGCACGCTGCCGCTGATATAAGGCGTTTTCAAAGACAGGATGGTATCCTTCAGCCACTTTTTTTCATCCTCATTCAGTGCATACAGATTCATCGTCTTCATTACCCCGCTCTCACCAGCCATCGCTATCGCGCCTATGATTCCTTCTTCGTCGCCTTCATTGACGGACATGTTCGCCTCATGCGCCGCACAATTGACTGAAAATCCTGTTGCCGCTGCCGCTTTCTCCGACAGCATCATCTCCAGAAACTGTTCTGCCAGCTCCTTTTCCTTTGCCGAGGAAGATATCCCCGCTATCGTCTGCGGAAGGAATACATGGTCCGCCTGTCCCGGCATCAGCCCGTAAGCGCTGTTTTCCGTCTGCCGCTGTGCGGAGACCATGGACTGCAGGGACCATTCGTCCCTCACCTTTCCCAGCGCGACCCGATCCGGGTCTAAAAACATCTGGGTCGCGCTCACATCCATCATAAGCCATGTTTCATCCGGCGCTGTAACGTCCATTTCCCCATTTCCATGCGCTTCAAATAACGCCTCCTCAAACAGCTCCTTTTCCTCCTCTGTCACGCCAGCTTCTTCCAGCCTGTAAATTTTTTCGGCAGCGCTCAGAAATTCCCTCACCGCCTCTTCATCCATCCGCCCGTCTTCCCCTTCCCATGCGGGAGCCGAGGAAAGCGACAGCAGCTTCAGCACGCCCTTCGCGCTGATGCCTCCCATGACGGAGCCCGTTTCTTTTTTTGCCCGCAATCTTTCGACCGCATCGGTCAAAATATCCAGACCGCCTTCTTTTACAAATTCCTCCGGCCCGAGAAGCGCCGGAACTGCAAATCTGACCGGCACGGCGCATATACTGCCGTCCTCGCGCCGGAATGCTCCCGCAATATTTTCAAAGAGCGGTTCCGTACCTCCTGCTGTTTCCAGCACGCCGGACAAATCTGCCAGAAGCCCTTTTCCCTCGTAGCTCTCCAGCGGAAGTCCGTCCAAAAGCAGTACGTCCGGTCCCTCTCCCGCCATGATATCCGTATTCAGCGCCCGTATCGCATCCTCCGCAGTCTGTCCGCTCTCCTGTCCCATTCCCGTCTCATAATTCACATAAACCTCCGGGTACTTCTGCATAAACAGGCTCGCCGTTTTCTGCATCACATCGTCCTTTGTCAGACTGAACACCTTCAGCTCTTTTTCCGGGACTGCCGGAAGGGAAGGGTCATAGGTCAGCTTTCCTATCCTGTTTCCATACAGCACAAGAAATGCCTCATCCGGCAAAAGGAGCATCCCGTATATGCCGTTTCCCGGGTCTCCCATCGCATACATCGTTCCGTCCATCAGCTTTTCCATCGTACCGCCGCCAAAGCTGTGCGCGTAAATACCGTCCTGACAGATTAAATAGATAATGTCCCCGTCCTGCCGCGCATAAATGCTGTAGGCGTCTACCGTAAAATGAATCTGATTTCCCGCCGCCTCGGCCTTTTCCCGCAGAAACGTATCCAACGCTTCATCGCTTTCCGTCTGCTTTTTTTCTTCCATATCATAGACCAGCGCGCCGCCTGCCGTCAGGGCAACCAGCCGTTTTTCCGAAAAGCTTACCTGCTCTATCGCATACTCTGATTCCAGAATTTTTGTCAGCGTTCCCGAAACCGGATCCGCTTCGTATAAAGTGCCTGTGTCCGTCGCGATATAAAGCGTCCCGTCCGGCGCGTACCAGCATTCCGTTGCCACATTTTCTTCCATATAGTAGCTGCCAAGTCCCTTGAAATCCGCCTTCTGCGCTTTGCCGTCAGCGGAGACGAAAACATATTCCAGCGGTCTGTCCAGCTCATCCTCCGCCGTATCCTCCGATATATCCCTGTAATCTGTATACACAGCAAACAGCGAACCGTCCGGCGCGACTGCAGCGGCATGATATCCTATCCCATAGTCCTGCTCGTACCACTCCGCAAGCCACGGTTCCCACGTCTTTCCTTCATCCGATGACACGAACGGTCCCGACTCATAAGAAAATACCGCAAGCCGCCCATCCGTAAGGCGCGTAAAGCTGCTACAGCGATTTAACTCTGCTTCGATTTCCGAAAGCTCTTCCACATATCGCCCCAGTTCTCTGTATGCACTTTCTTCTTTTTTTCCGGCGTTCTGTCTGCCTCCTGCTGTTCCCGGTATCTCCTGCCCGCTTATGCCGCAGCCTCCTGCAAAAAGCGCTGCGCTAAGAAGCAGGCAGAGCCACTTGTTTTTCCGTATCTTCATTTATTTTAAGCTCCTTTCCAATGCCGCGCAGGATGACTGCGCTTTGCTGTGAGGTCATGATAACAGAAGATTTTCTAAAAAATCTTTAATTTCCAAAATTCTTTAGACCCGCATAAACACTGGATTCCTTATATTATTTGTTCCGAACGTGTTGCTAACCGTCTTGTTTTATAGGGTACGAAGCGACTCTATCAAAGATTTTCGCACTGACTCATTTTATAACGATATTCACTTTTAAAATATATTTTTTTAGAAAAAAAGAACAGAAAAGAGGTGGTCTCCTTCCTGTTCTCAACCGACTATCCGGCTATTTATTTGCGTGCATTTCTTTTCCTACCTGTCAGGAAATCATGCGCTGCCTTTATTGCTTCCGGGCTTGCGTCCAGAGCTTCCGTCATGAGTTGACGCAATTCCTTGTTGGTTTTAAGTTCGTGGGCTATTTGAGCTACTTCGGAAGAACACATATCACGCCACCTCCATGCTGGTCTGAGCATTGCAGTCCTTTACCTGCTCTTCGAGATAGGTCGGCAGCTCGTATGAATCAATCAGTTCATGGGCTTCATAAATGTACCGGCGTTTCAGTGCTTTATAGGATTTGAACCGTCCCTTATCATCATATAATCCGAACTCACGTTTTATCTGATTGTAGATGTCGGTATACACCGCCGCACGAATCTTTGTATCCTTGTAGGCATTGCTTTCCTTGCCGCTCAGCATTTCAACGCCTTTGCGCTTAACATGGTTGCAAAGCTCATCCGCTTCAGAACCATACAGAGGAATGTCATATTCCAGACGGTCAATCCGATTCTCTATCTTTGTAACGCGCTTATCGACTACAATGACCGCGCGAAGCTCTGTAGAAAGACCAGATAAATCCGAACCGTTTTCCTTATATTTCTTTTCGATTGCGATGAAATAACGGCGCACCTGCTTACCTTTCTCATTGCGTTCCAGCATCGCCATTTCTTTGGCGATATCCAGTTTGATGATATGGTCTTTTCTTGGCGCGCCTCCGGACACCGTAGGAATTTCTACGGTGGTATAATCTTCATTCTCTACAGCATCAATATCTGTCAAACGACGCTTCGCCCATTCACGATATACACTCGGCGCTCCTAATACTCCGTGCAACTCTGAACCGTACACCACTTTCTCTCCGGTGCTTGTTTCATAAACTGGAACGAGCTGATTTTCAATTACTGTTAAATTCTGCATGTCAAATTTTCTCCTTGATTTTTCAGCAAGAATCCCCTATGATATGCAAAGAGGATTCCGTTTACGGGTTTCTTTTTTAAGCAATCACGTCGCTCGCCAAAGTCAGCGTGATTGCTCTTTTTTTGCTTCAATATAAAATCTAATAGCTTCTGCAACATAGGCTTTTACGGATTTTCCTTGCCTAACAGCTTCGACTTTCATTTTTAAATGAAGCTCATCTGGAATCTGAACATTTAATACCTTCATACTCCCTTCTCCTTTCGTTATCATTTGCTACTGTATTGCAGTATATTATATTCTTATGATGTTGTCAATGCTATAAAAATAATCTTTTGCTACTATCAATTTTATTTTAGATATGCTACAATATCTACGAGGTGATAATATGACAACAGCCGAAGCAATACGCTATTATCGTAAAAAACAAAAACTAACCCAAGAGGAACTCGCAAAAAAATGCGGTACTTCTGCCGCTATGATTCGGCAATATGAATTAGGGCATCGAAACCCTAAAATTTCTACCATCGATAAAATTGCATCTGCGCTTAATGTTCGCATTGCCGATATTTCTTCATTTAATATTGAGGACTGGCAACAAACCCAAGAGTACCAGCGAGTAAACAATACTGGAAGCTACCATTATCTTGTTGTAAAACTACTTGAACTCATGTACAATCGTGCTGAAATTGTGTCAGTTGATGCGTACAAGAACGACCGTTTGGAATACTCCAGTTCTTATGTATCTCTCGGAACTGGAGAAAGACAGTTTGCCATCGAAGATACAGTCTTTGACTCCATTGTTCAGCTTATAAGAAATAACTTACACGACATCGTTGAACTGGTATTGCGAGATGAGACAAGCTTTTTGGAAAAATGGGAAACTGAATGTCCAGACATCGAATTGTCTTTTTCAGAAAACGAACATGTAAAAATTATAATTCAGGATAAGGACGGGAAATCGCTCCCGCCTATCTAATCATGAGCCACCCACCACTGTGTGAGTGGCTTTCTTAAACAAAAATAAAGGGCGCAGCATTTCGCCACGCCCTTGAAATCAGTATGGATTATCACTTCTAGGGAAAAACAGTGAAAAGTAATACCGCTTTTCTTCCTGAGTAAAATCAGAATCATTCAAATACGGAATAAGCTCATCATCTTTCTTTATGCTGCCTTTTCCGTCTGTATTTGCTTCTTCTTTGATTTTGTAATAGTCGTATACTCCTTCATATCCATATTCTGAATACGCACTTTTTGCTCCCTTTGCCATATCCGAGCTATAGAGATATTCGCCCATTTCAGATGGAGACATCCCTTGCTGTTCCATGACTTTTATCTTTTCATTGTTTTTTGTCTGACCGAATGACTTCTCAGAACCGTCTTTGTTTTTAAACTGGCTCGCCGCATTATTCAAGCCAATGTAGCTGACAACTCCATCCACGCCACCTTTTTGATACGCCTTAAAAAGAGCCTTATTGCTTTCAAAGCCATCAATGTTTTTAGATGCAGCAACATCCTTTGCAACTCCATAAACCTGAGTAATAACTTCAGCCTTATCCTCATCGCTCATTGATTTGTAGAACGGGTTCTTAATCAGTTCATCCAAAATCTGATACTGGGTCGTCCCCATATCACGCGCAATAGCTTCATGTTCCTTTTCGGACAACCGGGTCTTTACACCACCCACGGTTACATTCGTCACATAGCTGCTGGGCGCAACACTCGCCTTCCCCGTTGCCTGATAGAGCCGCTGGATTTCTTCATCAACCTTAGTCATTCCAGAAGTATTTGCATAGTATCCGGGAGAAAGCATATTATATGCCAGCCGCCCCAACACATTGCCCCCGGGATGCTTTTCTTCATTTCCCCAGTGGTCTATATAGGCTTCATTCTTCATAGAGAGGAACGGAATCTTGTTTTGGATTTTATTCATCGCCTTATCTACGCTACCGGCAAATCCCGTCTGATCTGCATAGGTATCACGACGCGTTCCGTCCAGAGAACGTGCGGCCTGTCCGAAAAGAGTCGGTATCCCTTGCGCGGCATAGCTGGACATCGTTGTTCCGGCTACTGCGGCTATCCTGCCGCCGGGCATATCTTCTGAACCACTTTTACTGATTGTATCCAAGGTATCATTCAGCCCGGAAAGCATCGTTGTTTCAAGAATAGGTTCTGTAATGTTGGTCAAAGCATCAAAAAAGGTATCCAGCGTGATTCCCTGCCCCTCCATTGCCTTGAACAATTCAGCCCCTACAAACAATGGAAGTGCTGCGGGCGCCGCCCAGTCAATCGTATAGTTATGTTTCCCGACTTGAATAGAATAGTTCTGCTTCCCAGTACCGGATTCATAATAATTCATATTGTCATCAGAATCCCCAGAACTCTTTAACACTCCCCATGAGGAAAGCAATCCTCCAAGCGCCAAAATTCCTGATCCTGTCAGCCCCTTAGCGAGTTCGTCTATCACTTCCGCTGCATTCTTTTTCCCCTTAGGGACTGCGGTAATCAAATCAGTTATCCCCTTAATCAGGCTTACAGGCGAATATCTGACACCCTCTCGGACAATATTTAAAGGCGTTTTCTTAAACGGCAAAAGTCCTTCCATTACCATATATCCTGCCTTGCTTCCAACACCGCCCTCTTTTAACTCCTTAGAAAATCTCGACAAAATTTCCGCTGCCTTATTTGCTTCATGGAAAGTGGCTTCCTGCGCTTCACGGATTGCATATGACCGGGCATTTTCAAGAAGTTTCTGCGAAAGAGCATCTGTGTTTTTGAAAATACTCGTATCTGCCCCATTCGCTTTCAAATATCCCGCCAATGCTCTTGCGTACTTGCTTTTTAATGCAAGGAAATCCTCCTTGTCCAACATATCAGAATTAAATTTTCTGAGTTTTTCAAGCGGCGAGAAAACCCCTGTAAAAATCTTCTTTTCAGATTCAATTCCACTGTAAGCGTTTGAATATTTATGGCCATCATTCAGCAAGGTATATACGTTGTCAATCGCATCCCTTTTGCCTGCTTTTAACAGCTCTCTGCCTTCCTTGCCAAGATAGAAAGATTTTGTTCTCTCAATACCATGTCCACGGGTAATTTGGGAAGCCTTATCAACCGTTCCCTCCATCAGCGCTGCAACCTTATCTTTTATATTTGTTACAGCCCCAAACATCTTATTCCCGACAAAATTCCTTAAATGAGTTCTCGTATTGCCAAGCATAGCCAAATAGCGCCACGCATCCCATTTATCCATCAAACTTGATGTTGCGACCTCATTCGCCAATTTCGCATATGCCTGAGAAATCAAATCACTACGCTGCTTGCTGTATTCTCCGTATTTATCGGCTTCCGCAAATAAATCATCCACCTCTTTCCATACATTATCAGAAATACCAAATATACCATTTGCAACGTATGTACTCAACTCATCAAAGATTTCCGTTGTGTCTTTCTGGTTTTCAAGCATGTCCACTATTCTGCTGACTGCATCATCATCAACCTTTTTATGGAAGGAGCTTTTATTAAGAATGTCCCGAACAGCTTTCTGAACATCGGTCATCTCTCCATTCCACGGCAGACCGCCCTCTGCATTATCCAGGCTGCTGGCAGAAATCTCCTTGACCTTATTCACAAGCTCTTCTGCAACGTTTTCTATTTCCTGAGCGAGCTTTTTATTATCATCCAACATTTCCTCAGTTTTCTTATTCAAGAAGGACGCTGCCTTTGCAAAAGAGTCTTCTGCTGTCCCGGAATACTCCTGTAAAGATTGAAGCCCCCGACCGTATTCCCTACTGTTTCGGGCCAGATTCCGGGCGAGTTCGTTTCTATCATCTATGGACAAATTTTCATCATTGAGCCGTCCGGTCAACAGATTCATACTTTCCTTTACGTCTGTAGAATCCTTGAATTGTTCCGTCGATAATCTACGGATTTCTTCCTTGCCACTCTTTTTAAACCTCTCGTTTGCAATCCGGTTCGCATCCGCAGTCTTCAGTGGGCTGTATGTGAAATCAACACTTTTATCCATTTCTGCAAGTGCTTCATCAGAAATATCCGGGCTATTCTCAAACGTATTCGTTCTCAGCTTCGAGATTTTCTTTCCATCCTCTGCCACGAGATTTTCTCCCGTTCTTGATTTGAAAATATCATCATAAATATTTCCATCTTCTCCGATAATGCCACTGGAAATGCTCACGCCATCTTCTGTATCCAGAGCCAAGGTTTTCCCCTTTTTATTGACGTCGCCCGGTAAATCAGATATCCTATCATCAAAAGAAGTGAACTCCGGTTTCGTCTGGGACGTACGAGGAAGGCTATCAGCATGACTCACCGGATAAGCTTCTTTTTTTGCTGCATCAGCATCAATAGAATCCTTTACCTGTTTTCGCATCTCAGCCTTTGTCCCGGTCAACCTCTGCCCGGTTGCCTGTTCAAAGTCTGCTCGCGCGGCAGGATTAGAGATAATATTGTCAATCTGCTTGTTAGATATCGCTCCGGATGCCCCTGTGAACGCGCCAGATGCCGATTTTCCGGCCGTTTCGTCAACCAGTGGCAACTTCTTCGCTAAAGCAAGTAAATCGGCTTCATCAGCCGCAGAAAGCGTCCCGAGGTTCCCAAGTTCTGGGAGCACGTTCGCCGGCGCTTTAGGCGCTGTTGCATCTGCGCCTTTCATATAGTCCCAAATATCGGGAATTTTCTTCGCCGCCACGCTCCCTACTTCGCCCAGCACATTCCACCCAAGATTCTGCGCCAGATTCTTTCCCACTTCGGCAGCCACCTCGCCTGCTCCCATGCCGGACTGTGCATTGCCAATCATTTGCGGGATTGTTTCTGCCACAGCATCCACAGTGGTATCTGCAAGAACATCCGCAACATTCTGTCCGTATTTCCCAAGCTTTCCTGCTACCTTCTGATTCAATTTATCATATCCGGGAACCTGCCCTAACATCTGTTTTGTAAAGGCATATTTTGACGCCTGCCCTGCCATTTGGCCCGCCATAGATTCCAGCGGGTTCTGCCGCAAAGTAGGCTCCATCTGTTTTTCGACCTGACCAGATAAGTCAATACTTTTTCCGATAACAGTCTTTGCAACCTTTTCCCCCATTGCTTCCGCTGCCGGAATTGCCCCAGCTGCCTGCGCCATCCCAGCTGTAAAAGCAGCTCCACCTTTCAGTTTATTTTCCAACGCTACAATCTGCTCGTACTGTCTCTGTTCATCATCGCTCCAGTTTGCGCGATACTGCGCGTTTTCCAATACTTTGAAAGGTCCTCCTGCAAACCCCTTTGCAGTTTTATAATAGTCCTCAATATATTTCTTAGCACCGGATTTTTCACGGGCATCCATGCGGTACCCCGGATTCATGTAGGTTTCCATCTGTGCCGCATCAAATTCTTTCTGTGCCTGCCTTTTCGGAACAGAGCTATCAGCCTGCTTATTTGCCGCCGCCGGAACACCTCTGGAAGTCTGCATATCGCCGGACAGGTAGGTGGATGCCTGTTTCTTCTTCGGCTGTCCTTTTGTCTTTGGTGCGACCAAGGACTTCATGCTACCGGCATCAGCCATCAGCTCTTCCAGTGAAGGGACATGTTCAGATACATTACTATAAGGTTTGTTTGCAATGCTCTTCTGAGAATTTTTATTTTGCTTTGCTTCTTCAAAGGTTTTTGGGCCTTCAAAAGCTTTGGAAACAAGTTTTTCTGTCGCCTTCCCGACTTTGCTTCCGAAACTTTCTTTACTGACAGGTTCTCTTTCTTCCTCCTGAACTTCCTGCGGCAAAGAAGAATAGGTTTTAAGCCCATTCCTCTTTGCCATTTCCTTAACATCATCAGATCCCAGCTTCTTTCCTACAGAAACGCTTTTACTTTTTGGTGTGTATTTTACGCGGTCCACATTGGAAGATAAATAAGGCGCTGTACGCGTTTTGGGGTTCTGAGCAATGCTCTTTTTTGAGGAATGACTTGATTTTGGTACACTCTGAGCCTCCACTTTCCCAACCACCGCCTCAATATCTTCGACTGAATATCTCTTATTCTCCGGTTCCTGTACCGGACGCTCTTTCGGAGTATAATAATTATCTGTAGTTCCCAGCACCTTCTGTATATCTTCCACCGTATACGCCATAATTTTACCTCTCTCGTTCCATCTGATTCAAAATGTCAGTAATCATCTGCTGACTTGCGCCAGCTTGGAATAATTGGTTCATGATTGATTCATCGCTATGCCCCGCTGTATGAAGTTCGCTTGCCCGGTTGAACATTGCATCATACTTCGCCTTATCTGTATATGTCCCCATATCATTCTGTGCAAGGCTTGTAATCACAGCGGCAGGGTTCCCCGCTTTGGCATTCCTGAACTCATAGTCCATCTGTTTGCCAATCAAATCACCCATAAACCCATAATATGCCTCATCTGCATTTGTGAGTGCATTGATTTGGCTTTCATACGAACCCGTCAATGCATTCGCAAGAGCATTTTCAATCTGGATCTCTAGCTGCGTTTTCTGGTCCGCCGCTGCCGCAAGCTGGTTATAATATTCCCGTTCTGCCGCCGCAAGATTATTCTGGAATGTATTATTCAAATCCGTCAGATTGTCATTGCGAGTAGTTTCTATGCCATTTCGAGCATTACCATAGTTGTTCTGAAGACTTGCCATAGTAGATTCCGCCGCACCGCCAGAAAGCCCCTGTGCTGTAAGCTGCTGTTGCAAGTTCTTAGCAGACATCATCTTATTTACAAACGCCTCTCTGAGAGCACGTTCCGCGTCCCTATTTACCTCGCCCTTTGATGTGTCATACTGCTTTCCCAATGCATCTTTGGTTGAATTATACCCATTTGCCAATGCGTCAAGTTTCGCACCATATGCAGCGTTCAAAGCGTTCATATTATTGTTATATGAGTTCTGCGCCGCCTGCTGTAACTGCTGCTGATACTTATTTGCATTTGCCTGTTGCTGCTGGTATATCGCATTAAACTGGTCCTTTAAGCTTGGCAATGAGGACGCGGGTGCAGTCTGCGTATGTGTGGGTTTGTTGCTACCTCCAGACGGCTTACTAATATGTCCCGAATTATAATAATCTCCCGGCTTCACGTTTCCCAATGTCCCCTGATTCAAATACCACGAGTTTGAATGTACTGCCATCTCTTACTCTCCTTTCCGCAAGCGTCCTGCCCGCAGTAAAACAAAAAGTTCCATGTTCTGCGCCGCCGTTCCCATGTAGTTGTCGATACCATTCACGGCAGCAATCTTTTTCCGGGAATCAAATGAGCTATCAACACCGATTTCCTCCAGTGCTTTCACAAGGGAATCACCATGCATCACAGCCTGCAAATAGCAACTTGCTTCATTCATCTGCACATTCAGGTCAACATTTCCCTCAATGCCATCAACGCGCCCCTTGCTGGAATACTGCCAATATTCATAATCTGTGCCGATGTTCGGTCTTTTCCGTGGCAGGTCATCTTTCAATGTCACAAACGCATCAGAATATGGATATTTGGCAATCCACAAGCTGTATTTCCGCTTACAGTACGGGCGAATATACTGGTTGTAGAAATATTCTCCCGTGTAAATTCCGAACTCAAAACCAGCACCCTCAATGATTTTCCGATAGGCTTCGATGATTTCCATGAGGTATTCACCACGGTTCTTCATAACCTCATCTTCCACATCCAGCCACACCTTTTTGTCCGGCTTGAATTTCCCCAGCAGACCAACGATCACGCTCGCCGCCTGCTGTGCCTCTGCGACCGTTTTCGCATAAGTGTAGTGGTACACCCCCCACGGGACCCCAGCAGCAATACAGCCGGACAGGTTATTCAAAAATTGACCGTCCGGCTGTAACTTTTTATTTATGATTTTTATAATGGCAAAATCTACATCTGCCTTTGCAACACGATACCATTTAATCGTGCCATTCCATTTTGCGACATCAATTCCTTTTATCATCATTTTCTCCTTTTGTACCCCACGATCATCCCTGCGCCAGCATCGTTTATCACGGTCGTTGTTGGGCTGTAGGTGTGGAGCTTTTTGTAGGCGGCGATTGTTTCGGGCGGAAGCGGTGTGCGGATGGGTTCTGCAAGGCAATACATGGCATAAGCTTCCGGCAGGCTATTAAGCAGATTCGTAAGCTTTTCCAACGAATCAATCGTACTATCTGCAAAACCGATGCGGATTTCTGAATTTCCCGCATTCGTAATCGCCCATACATAATCACCAATCATATTGTAAGGGTTTCCGAGTCTTCCTATATTGCTTATCGTCCCTTTAACATTCGCCCCAAATAATGATGCAGATTTTATTCTTGACGAAAACCAAAATCCACTAGCATTTGACGCCCGGCTTTGTTTTGACCATAATAAACTTTTCAAATCCAGCTTCTCTATCCGCTGCACCCTCTCGCCCCTCGCAAGGTCGATCTCGTCCGCCCCCCACTGCTGACCGTCCTTATCTGTGTAATTACCGCCGGAGGATACTGGGATTCCGGGCAGACCGCCAGAAGTGGGGATGATAACAACTTGCGGATTTTTATCCATTTCAGTTCTGCCAACTTTTACGCTTATCTCCCCGCTCTGCCCTGCGCTCTCTATATCCTGCGGATAGGACGGGGACGGAGAGGGTGCGCCGCCGGTGTAGGGTTCCCATTGTTTTCCTCCAGAACCAGCGTTCAACATTATCTTGAGTCTATAATTATTGAATGTTGAGTTTTGCGAAATTCTTACAATGAAATAAGAAATCGTACTTTCTGGCGTTATTTTGACTGTCATGGCTCCTTCTGATGTTTGGTAAACCTTAGAATCCATGTTTAGTATAAGCCTAACATCCGGACTGTTTTGGATTGTAAATGTATATTCACCAGGAGTGAGTTTTTCCCAAAATACTTTTTTGGAAAATAAATCAACAGACGATGTTGCCGTTCCATTGACAACAATTTCATTATTCTCTACCGTGAAGGTAACGCCACCCTTTTCTTGACTGACAAACTCATTCCCTATATCAAACAACTGCGCCCCAGTCGTGCTCCCCTGCGTTGATTTGCCGTATATGGCGAGGGAGGTGAAGCGGCTGCCTTTGACCCCCTCCAGCAGGGCAGGGTTGCCTGTAACAACCGTCTGCTCTCCTGCCCCTCCCATGCGATACAGCACGCCCGGATTATCGCCTATATATCCCATCCCTGTTATTATTTCCGGTTCGATTTTTCTCATGACTGCCACCTACCACTCCAACGCCTGCACCTCAACACAGTTCTCTTCTGTCGTGTCTGCAAGAACGTACACTGTGTTTATCAAATCGCCGTATTGCCCTGCACAAAACGATACAAGAAGCTGTGCAACTTCACTCGGAATGCGAATCATGCCATCTGTTTTTGTGCTATCCGGCGTTACGCCTACCCAAATGTCGCCTGTTGAGAAGTTCTTTACCAATGCTCTCCGGCAATCAGTTCCCAAAGATACAGCCACCGCCTTGCCTGCCTGCGTGGATGCTGTTTTTACTTTTAATTTTGTCATGATGCACCTCCATCATTTCACAACGAAATTCTCCCACTTCTTGTATGCGTCCACATACGTTTCCTGTTTGTCGCCGTTGTATGTGATTTCATAGTACATGCCATCGGATACAGTCGTGCTCAGTAGCGCCTTGTGATTCTGCAGGGACTTGCTATACCAAACCACATATACATCATCCTGTGCAATCTGCTTCTGGTCGGTTTTGTCCGCATGGCTGTTGAAATAGTCAACGACAATCTGTTTGCTCTTTTCTAAAAATTCTTTGTTTCCCATACTTTCAATCCTCCACATCATGCAAACATCCAATCTTCCGCCAGCATATCAGCCTGTGACGCAAGCCATCCCATCTGAACACCAGATGTCCCAATAAATGCAACAGCCATATTCCCAATAGCTTCATGCTCGCAGTTGACGATAGTTCCGTCTGCTGCTGTAAAGCTGATGTTCTTTGCGAGTGCAATACACTGATTTTTCCCGTTCCAACCGGCTCTCTTAACTTTTATTCCACGCTTCATGTACTTGATTGCAGTACCAAAGTCAAACATAGCCACTCCGCCAAGAACAGGCGTTTTCCACTTTTCCGCAACCTCCCACTCATCAGAAAGAATATTTTCAATGGTATACTCTACCCTCTGAGTTTCCCTAATATCGAGTACATCCTTCCCAGTATCAGAGTCAATCTCTCTGCACTTCATCATGATTGTTTTCTTTTCTTCATCCCAATACCAATATCCGCCCCATGACGGAAGCTTTACAGGGATTCCTGCTTTCATAGTCTTAAATGCGTCTGAAAATTGCATATTCTACCTCTTTCTTTTTAATAGGGCGACCGAAGCCGCCCCAGAATCACGCTTAACCCTGCGCGGGAGATAACCGGATCACCTTATCCTTCCTGTTCTGCCTTGTCTGCTTCAATAGCCGCCGCATCTGTCAAACCCTCGCCGATAACATAGCCGATAACCGTAGCACCAGCCATAATCAGCGCAGAAATCTGTGTAGCTTCATTTTCCGTCCCTCCGCAAGCCACAATCATCAGCGTCACAAATGATGCCACACTCATCCAGAGCTTTCTGCTTGTCAGTTTTCGCATCCAATCAATCTTTTTCATTCGTTATACCTCCTTAATCTTGTAAATGCTTCCATCCGGATATGTAATATCCAGTGCAAGGACCTCCGGCTGTAGCTTTTCATGATAAACGTCATTTCCACCGGCAGCCTCATATACTTTCCCCAACTCACTAAAGGTCTTTAGACCATCTGGCGTTACATATCCCTGTGATACAAATTCTTTGTGTAACCGCCACAGAGTTGTCCGCAGCGAAGCAATCGTGCGCTTGTTATCCTTCTGGATGTACTCTTCCAACATCTGAGTTATGTTCTTCACATCCTGCTTCAGCTCTATCTGTTTTTCATACAAATCATCCTGCCTTCTGGCAAGATTATCCCTAATCGTGATAGACTGCTGATGATATTCCTCTTGCTTTGACATAACTCCGCTCTGCAACTCCTCGATATGCTCGTAGACTGCTGCAATCTCCTTTTCACGCTGTTTTCGGAAAAGATTCTTTTTCTTTACCAGCCCCAGCGCATCCAGAAATTTGTTCCAACTTTCCACTGCCACCGGTACAAACAGAATCGCTATTGCAATGACCAGCACAATCATTCCCCATCCGATTTCTTCTGCCTTTTCTATCAGTCCAAGCATCCTGTCACCTCCACCTGTAATGCGGCTTTTCCTCGTGGTATAACCAATATCTTAAATAATCGTCCAGTATAATAGCCAAGGCTGACAACAGCACCCACAACGCAGAAAACGGCAGGCAAACTTGCCCCAATATATTAAATGGCATATCACTGTAATCCCATACTCCCCAGCCCAGCCACAGGTTTATGATGCATCCGGATACAAATTCTACTGCGGTCACAACAAGACTCCCGATCAAGCACTGCTTCCAGATTTTCATCCTCCACGGGATAATCTCATTTATCAAGCCAATCAGGTAAAAACAAAGCCCACCCACTATAATCATCGTCCAGTGAGTATATCCCCTGAATCCAATCTCAAACAGCGCATATAGCATCCCGCCTACCGCCATCAATATAATTGCTTTCAAAATTGCTTTCATACTCCCACCTTCTCGAGCATCTTTTTCAGCGGCTCAGACTGATATTCGAGAGGGATGTTTGCTCCGTAGCTGATTGATTCTACAGCTTCTTTTGTCCCCAACGAGCGGATAAAGATTCGCAAATCCCTAAAATATGTTACATGAAATAGAACATACTCAAATCCTGCCTTTGAGATTTTGAGCATATCCTCCTGCGAATAAAATTTGCACGCCACGCTTTCATCCGCTGGATGCCAAGGGAATGCAGCTTGCGTATATTCCTGGGGCGTTGGAAGGACTGTTGACGATAACTGCAATCCCATCAAAGACAGCTGGTCGCGGTCGGTCAACGTGAATCGTTCCTTTGTCCCGTCAGACAGCTGCACTTCCGCTCCATATGCAATACGTTCCTGTCGGACCATTTCCATTTCTGCCACCTTTGCATCTTTTATTTCGTCCAATGTCGGCTCTAACGGTTTAGGCGGTTCCGGCGGGGGAACGGGTGGCACATATACGCTTCCATCATTGGAATACTGCACACCATTGTCCAGCTCACGGAAGATTGTGGTGTACCCGCTGTAATCCCATCCATCTTGTTTTCCGATTCGAGAAAGCGTGAACCCGGTTGTCGCATGCGGAACACTTCCCACGACTTCACAAACATGCTCGCTTATTGTTCGGAAAGAGACTTCAAACTTGGCCTCACTTCCGTTATATGTCAGTTCAAGCATACGTTCCTCCTTAAAATAAAACAGGAGCCTTTCCAGCTCCGTTATCAGTTACATATTCTTTTTTCATTTGCTCCACTAAGTAACGATTTGAACCAGCGTTTTCCGGATATACGGATTGAGACGCTATTTGAGCGAAATAAATCCAGAGCATATTCCCCAACGTGACCTCAACTCTATTTTATAATTTTGGGCGATATCAAGGTCGTATGTTCCTGTTTTGATTCCGCCGGCACATTCGTCGATTTTGACATTGTTTACATACAAATAAACTTGTCTGTCCGAAGAGTCAGTTTTAAGCGTATATGACAATAGTTTAAACCCGCTGACAGTCCCAAATGTAAATTTTGCCGATTCGCTATCGCCTAATGTTACCATTTGAGAAGTATACGCTACACGTCTAAAAGGGATTACTGGATCAGCACCTCCAATCTTATACCCCCAATTACCCTCGGAGTCCTGTGCAAAAGACAGACCACCTAAATCGTTACTTAGTTCCTTAACAGACAGTGCCCCCGCAATCGCTGTAGGGTCTGTATTTGCTTCGATTTCCTCCTTTGTGTTGAGGACATCCTTTGTTTTGTTGAAAACTTCATTGACAGCACCGACAACCGTCTTCGATGTAGTTTGAAGCTCCTGCGATTCCGCTGTCTGGTACTCGCCAGACGCTTTCCCACCCAAAGCCTCTGCATCGTCAACAATACCATTCCCATTGCGGTCATAGATGGACTTAACCATATCACCGCCACCCATCTGCTGCACATACTGCGATATTGCAAAGGATGACGGGATTTTGCTTGTTCTGCCAGATACAACGTCTTCAACACCATTAATATTCGTAAACAGGTTTGATACCTTGTTCCATGCCGTTATTGCTGTATCCGTAATGCTGTCCAACACTGTCTTGTTCTTGTGTGTATGCCGGTCATTTGAGTTTTCTTTAATCTTCTTTGCGAAAGCCACAAGTAACGGCTTAATCTTCTTTGTGGGATTGCTGAAATCTGCAATATCATCAGCAATGCCAAGATTATCCGCAGCCGTTTCCCCAGACAACTCGTCCACAAGAACATTGTGTTTCGGGATTGCCACGTCCTTTGCAAGTTCATCAAACTTTTTTTGCATATCCAGCGTATCCAGTCTGGGAATATCCGGAAGCCCTGTCACGCCTTTCCCGTCATAGTCTTTTGCTTCAATTTTCGTAAATGGCATAATATATCACCCCTTATAATTCCCGCTTTCAACAAACTCAAAAGCAATATCGAATATACCAAACGGCTCATTCAGTGCATTGTTCTGGATGCGGAAACGCGCCTTGTCTACCTTTTTGACCTTAATTTTTGTTGCTGTAATACGCTGCGTATCATCAGATGAAAAGGTAAACTTTGAGAAAATCAGATTCTTAAAAGACAGATAACGCGATGTCGCATCATCCTTTTTCAGAATCGACCATACGCCACGTTTCTGCACATAAGCTTCCATAGATGTCGCAAGCGCTGTATTCAAGCGCACCGCCATATACCGAAACGTCTTGTTCTTATAGAAAAGCTTACCGTCCAGATCCGGCGTTTCCCATGACGCCTTGATAACCGCTCCATCATCATTGTACGAGAGCACGTCACTGCTATCGGAATAGAACTGGCATACGCGCCCGTCCGCAGTCCCAAAATAAAAATCATTCCCGACTTCCCACATGCAATTTGCCGGAATATTTGTCATATAGAATCCTGCATATTGCCGTGTCGCATAAGGCATACTCTTGTCGGTCATAAGCGGCTGCAGCCCGTCCAGAATATAAACCACTCCATTCAGACACAGCCAGTACATATCCTGATGTACATACGCAAACGCATTTTCCAGATTCTCTTCTGAAAGAAGTTTTCCGTTGATATAAAAGCTTCTGTTCTGTGCGTATTTTTCGCCTGTGATGTCCTGTGCTGTGACGGCATAAACGCCAAGCCGAGTTAAGAACAATGGTTCTGTTGCCAGATATGCAAACGATCCTTTTGCAATCGCACCAGCCCCTTGCAGGGTATTCACGATTTTAAAAGCCGGCTCATTCTCAATCAAATCTCCAGAACGCAATATAATGCTCTGGTCACGCTCCATTTCATCCTTGTGTGCCGCCAGATAGTTTGAAATGATTGAGTACCCCACAATAGATGAAGAATCGCTCCCAAGGACCGCATAGCCCGTATCCGGGAAATATGAAGGGTCAAACTGTTGACTATACCAGTCATAGTTTACAAAATCCGGGTTCCCCGACAAAAACAGTCTGTCAAGTGCACCGTTCACGCCGAACAGCGTGCCTATGTTGCATTTATTGATTCTATCTGCATACCCCTTTACCGTCCGATATGCCGTGATTTTAACATTATCCTCACCTTCCAGTGGAGACTTCCCCGGAGCAAGCGTAAAATTGACGATTCCACCTTTCCTGTCCACAGTGAAGTCCGTCCCCTCTTTCTTCTCCTGCCAGTCTCCCTTTTCATCAAGGATTTCAACCTTTACCGGAGTTTCATCCAGTTCACCGAACGTCAGGTGATATGCCTGTGCTGTCCCGTTTGAATAAAACAATTCCGTAAACGCAGGCTGCAACAAGTTGAGCGCCTCATAGTCTTTCCCACCGCCAGTAGGCTCTTTTGAAATGGTCAAAGTCGGGATATATGCCCCTTCAGATACTTTCTTGACCGTTTCGCCGTCATATACCAGAAGTGCTTTCCCGTCTATAATGTACAGCTTTTTGTCAAACTGCCAACTTCTGCTTCTCGTATCGTTGGCGTCTGAATACAACACAACATCGCCCTTATAGAGCTTCGTTCCTGCATGAATCAACGGTTCTCCGCTCCCTCTAAGCATATGAGCACCATTTATTTTCCCATCATACTTCTTAACCGTCTGGTATCCCATACGTTTACGAACTTTTCCGGGAACATCACGAATCATATTTTCACTATTTGGGCTTTTCTGTTCATCTACATTCGCCGGGCTGTTGGTAAAATCAACTCCAAGAAAGTCTGAAATCGTCACAATACTTTTCTGTGGGCTTGCCGGAACCTTAAAATTCACTGCCATCAAATCCACCCACTTTCGCTTGTAAATTTCTCAGACGATGAAAGAACCGCCGGAGACTGCAATCTCTCAAAAGCAACCTCAAACTCGTTTCTATAGCTCGTTGCAATACCGTTATCATCCTCTTTATACAGCTGGGACGCCATATACAACGGTAGTATTGCCGCCACTTCCGGGGCAACCTTCAACTCATAATCATCTTCTGTGATCGTTGTGATAACGTCAGGATATGCCCTATACCCTATGCTGTAATTACCTGGCATATCATTCGGCAATAGGACGATATGCCCTGATTCATCAAACAGATTATGTGAACGGATATACTGTTCTGTCAGCAAATCTCCTTCGTAGTAGATATTTCGAGGGTCAAACGAATAGAAGTTGTCCACCAGTTTCAACATATCATACGGGATTCTGGGAGCATCCGGCAGTATTTCTTCATCAGGGAAATAGCGCTCCTCATAGAGACACGCATTTTTTATAGCTCCCTTGTAAGAAGATGTTATCGTTACAACCACCTTCCCATTTTCAGGATTCTCAATCTTTCCCGAATAAGCAGTGAACAGCTTCTCGCTGATTACAGGCATATTTGTCACTTCAAAGCCGTTTACTGTTACGCTCAATTCCCCATTGCCATAAAACTCAACGTAAAATGCGTGCGCCCCATCTGATTCAAAGGAAACCTTTCCATCTGTCAGCCCATGTATAAATTTCCCATAATCGCCCAGAAGATTCTTCGACGGATAGTGTGCAATTTCCACCTTTGAAAGCACATACTTTCCAGCCGTGCAAATCATGTTTAAAGCTTCATTCGCCGCAGCGGGCATCCCGGCAAGATAATCTCGGGTAGCTTCATCGTTTGGGATAGAACTCCCCTCCGCCGAAAACATTTTCTGCAAAGTGATAAGTTTTAGTTCTTTCCATGTCATTGCACACTTCCTCCATTACTTCCGGCGGCCGCCCCGCGTCTTCTTCTCAACCGGCTCCGGTTCTACTTCCTCCGGTTCACTCCCTGCGTTCTCCGCATTCTCCTCTAAGCCCTCCGGTTCTACTTCCTCCGGTTCTTCCATCGTCTCAACCCGCGTTGAAAGATAGCTCCCGTCCCCGTTCACTTTAAGGACCTTATAAAACAGGGGACCGTCCGCAAACGTGTCCCCCGGCTTCAAATTTCTAGGAATCATAATGTCCTCCTCAAGTCAGTGTTGTGCCAGCTTTTGCGCCGCCAAGAATAACGTGTCTCCAGTTACGGAACCCTGCGGAGAAACGGCAGTAACCATTCCAGCAAAGATTTCTCGTCTCGTTGTCAACGTAGTTCACTACATCCAGCGGAACACGGTCATAGAACACGCTTCCCATAAGCTCCTTGTTCGCCTGAGAAGACATCAGGATGTAAGGCTCAGACTTATCCGCAACCTGCCACATCGGGTCAACAATCAGGTTCCATAAGCCTTTCTGAGTGTTGACATCATTGTTGTTGGAGCCAACAATCAGCTCAGAACGAATTACACGCTTAATGAAGTCCTCCAGCGCAGGTACATTGGAAGGGATAATAATCGTGTCGAATGTATATCCCTGCACATTGCCGGAATCATTTTTAAAGTTACGACCGATGTTTGCCAGACGGTTCAGCATCACTGTATCCTGACCGAACTTGTTGGTAAACACGTTAGACTGAGCTGCCACGCCATCACGAATGCCCGGATGATCCGGAGCAAACAGCGCCTTACGATCTCCTGTGGTACGGTCAAGCTTCTTTTTGCCATACATGAAATAGTCCGTCTCGGATGTCAGCGCATCGGATGCAAACTGCGCTCTGGTACGCTTGTAGGAACGAACCATGTTTTCAGCAGCCAGTTTCATTACATCAATGTCACCATCATCTTTCATCTCTCTTGTGCACACAAATCCCTTCATAGAAGGCGTATGTTCAATGAGCTTGCTGAATCCCTGCTGGATGTCGTCCAGAGGTGCTTTCTCGCCCTCATCTGTAGGCTGGAAGTTACCCAGAGAAGTTACACTGGAAGTCTTCTCCGCATATTTTTTGGACTTCTTCTCTGTAAACAGGTCAGACACAACCTTGTCATAGTTGTTCTTTTCGCTGTCTGTATCCTTCATAACGGAAGTAAGAACCTGCGCTTCCACCTTCCAGAAATCATCATTTAAACCGCTGTTTTTAGAAAAAATAATAGCCATCTATCTTTGCCCTCCTTTGTCAAAACTCACCGATAACGCTTGTCCCTACGGAACCATCCCCCAGTTTATCCAGAATCGTAAAGATGCCAGATGCCGTTGTTGCCGTTACCTGAAGGAAATCGGTATGAATCGTTACCTTGTCGCCCGCCTTTAAAGCCTTACCGTCTGCCGCAAATTTCGTTCTCCACTGCTGACCGGGTGCAATGGGGTAAACGGAAACCTCGCCCGGATTCGTAGCGGGTGCGTCATACTTCTCCGCACACACATACTGTGGGCCTGTAGTTGCAGGCGTCATTACGCCATCTGCAAAATTCAGAAGCATACCAGGAACATACTTCTGAGATGCTTTCGCCGGTCTCTGCTCGATAACCGGGAAATTCTGTCCACTGTTATTTCTCACAAATTCAAACATTCTCTACCTCCTATAACACACTGTTGTACTTCTGTTTTAACTGGTCCATTGTCAGGTTGGGATAATACTCCTTCCAAACATGAAGTTCATTTGTCGGGATATCCTTTAAATTCTGCCCGCCCTGCTGCATGCCGCCGATCGGGTCAAGATGCGATTTCCCTCTCACCTGATTAACAGCTGCCTGCTTAGCTGCATCCATCTGGCGTTTTGCAATTTTGTTGGCACTTGCAAGCTGATAAGCCTGATAAACCGACAAGCCATTGTTTTTAACAAGGGAAAGGATTTCCTCAAAATTCTCCTGCCTTGAAAGGTCATCAATCGTCTTGATTTCTGGGTCAATCATGCTGATTGCCTTTAAATCATTAGAAAGCCTCTCTTCAACCTGACGTTCTGTCTGCGCTGCAATCATCTGCTGCGCCTGTTTCATCACCGGATTATTCAGGATGAGGTTATTAAGCATCGCAGGGTCAATACCCTTGTCCTGAAGCTCCTGCATCTGCTGCATCTGCTCCTGCGCTTCAAGAGCTTCCATGTAATCCTGCGCGGAAGTAATCGGCTTCCCTGTTGCAGGATTTTGCAAATTCCCGAAACGTCGGGCATATGTCTCATCAATCCTTCTCTGCCGTTCCTCCGCAGCGCGTCTGGCTGCTGCAAATCTGGCATTCTCCTCCGGTGTCTGGACTGTACTTTCTCCACCCGCAGGGGCAGCGACCTCCTGCTCTGTTTCGCTTTCATCAGATGTTTCTTCCAGCCCGCTATCCAGCACTTCGCCTACAGGTTCGGCGACTTCCTGTCCTGTTTCGCCTTCTGCAAAATACTGTAAATTCATAGGTAACACTGCTTTACGCATAAGACCTCCTCGGATTTTTACGCTTTTCCTGCGAATTTATAAATTAAAAAGCCAGCCTTACGACTGACTTGTTAATTCAATATGACTTCTGATTTTTTCGACTACCTTCCCATAATTGGAACATTTCTTGTTCCTACAAACCAAATCCTGCTCTAAATACAGTTCGGTTTCTTTGTCCGGCGTATTGTCATTGACAACAACATGCCGCGTTCCATTGATTCTCATTTCAATCTTACACAAGGGGCATAGCATTTTCTTCACCTCCCTGCATCATCATTGCCTGTTGCGCTGCCATTTGTTGCGCTTCTTGTTCCTGCAAACGCGCCTCGATAATTTTTCTGATTTCTCCTGCATTTGGGTAGTTGTTTTTCTCCATAAACAGCCAATAAAGCTGCAATGTTTTCAACTCTGTCAGAGGGCCGAATGCACCAGACTGCAATTTCAAATCTGCCTGATTCCACATCGCCTCTCTATTTGTGAGGATTGTGGAAGTCGGGTCTGTTTCAAACAAAAACTCATCATTCCAGTACAGCTCCCCGGCGGCATCCCGCTTCAGGAACATCATCCGGTCAAAATGCGCAAATTCCAGATTTCCATCCTTATCCGGCGCAGAAAACTCGATAGGCTGGTCTGCATATGCCAACAAGAACTTGAACATCGTTTCATACAACTCAGAATATGTCGTATTCTTCATGATGCGCTTTGATTCCATACGACCGGCCGCCTGATTTATCTGGTACTGTTTTGCCGTCCCAGAGGTTGCGGAAGCATCATATTTGCCCTGGAATGAATCGTTTATACCCAATACTGATTTGGCGTGCTGATACTCTGATTCCTGTACCGCCCTGTCTTTTGTGATATCAGGTTGTAATGAAACAACGTCTATCAGCTGTTTCTGTGCCGGGTTCGCCAATCTCAGAATATTCAGTTCTTCCCCATCCGTCTCAACAGAAACGCCTTCCGGCAGCGTAACATAAGAGCCACCCTTCAGAAGCTTTTCCATAATCTTACTTCCCAGCTTCTTTACCGAATCCTGCTGGTCCTGAATGATTTCGACATCGGAGAATCCTAAAAAATCTCCCTCAGATGACACATTTCTTCTCAGCAAAATCGGGTAGAGGTTTGGCTTGTAATAAGGAATGCTGTTCTGCTGGAACGCCATTTCCATAACCGGGGCCCCAAACGCATCCACCACAGGGTTCCCATCATCATCAAACTGTTCAACCTGTGTTTGTTCATAAGCAGGGATGATTTCTCCGCTTGCAAGTGTAACATCCTGATATAACAGCTCATCATCCTGCTTTTTACGCTCAAATTTCGTAGATCCACAGGCGCACTGTTCTCCATTTTTCGGCAATCCGCATTTCACACATACCTCAATGACACGGGCCTGATAATCTGGCAAATCCTCCAGCAGATAATCATCGCACCATGTAAAACGTCCAATCCCGCCGCTATCATTTTTGTAATATGCGATGTTCACTGTTACCAAATCCTGCGTATATGCCGCAGACGTCTCTGTATTCCGCAGTTCCGGGCGCTCTTCTTCAGCATTGCGAACGTCAACTCCATATTTCCGTCTCACACTGTCCTTCGTCTGGGAGACCTGCATAAATATGTAGTCCATATCCTTTATTTCAATCACCCCGGGCTGAGGAATAATCTGCAGCGCAGACCGGCGCTCCACAGACAAATCCCCAAGCGTGCAATGTGTACCAGCGTTGCTGTCCCACTCAACACAAAAGAAGTCACCACCACGAATCGGCGTGGTTCTCTCTTGAAAATCATTCATTTTCGTGAAGCGGATACGCTTAATCTCGCTGATAAGCACTTTTTCAATGATTTTTGCAAGCTCTTCGTCCCCTGCGTGCAGCGGCGTGACTTTTGGAACAGGTATCGAGCTGTCAACCTGTGATTCAATCAACTCATATGCGATGTTCCAGACATTATTCGCCTGCTTTGTTGCCGCCTTGTCAGAGTTTGGATTGCTGAGCACATGACGGTCCCCCTGATATACTGCATAATAATCCTTCATTTTGCTCAGCTCGCCGGCATATGCCATCCTCGCTGTGTCCAGACGTCCCTGCCACTTATCAATTTTTGCTGTTTCTTTTGGGTTTTTTACTTTATTCAAAAACTTCCTCAGTCCTTTCCTCATTCCGGATCACCCCATTTTTCTCTCAGATACGCTTTCCCCTCAGCAGAAGCATTTTTGTAATCTTCCTTCATGTCCCAAGTCCATTTTTTCTTCTTTTTCTTCGGGGAGGCTTTTGCAGGAGATGTCCAGTAAACACAGAAGCAACGCAAACTATCCGGGTCATGTGTCAAATCATGTGGTTCTTTTGCATACACGTTAGGGCGGTTCTTATCCTTCTGGATTTTCTGCAAACAGCGATATAGATTTGGTGCTTTGCCATCCAAAAAGGAAAGGCGTGACCGCAGCTGCCCTTCAACCTCCACAGGCTTTAACCATTCCTTCATGCCAGCGCATCCGGCAGGAAAATCGTTGGAGGTTTTCGTCAGTGAAATCCCACCCTCATAAAAATGCTGCGCCCTACTCTTTCCGGTAATCTGTTCACGAGACCATAAATCCGGCGGCGCAAGGTACAACTCTATATGTTCTCCAGCACTCAGCGTCCTCATTACATCGCATACGCTCCCAATCGTCATGTCCTTTGCATCATATTCCCGGTATACAACTGCATTGTTATTCTCATCGACCGCAATCCAGTGACAAGCGAACATATCAAATCCATAGTCAATGCAGATATACCGCCGCAGGTTCCCTGCTGGCATCTTATCTACAACATGCGTGTCATAACGCACTTCCGGGAAATATGCGCCGCCGGGAACCGTCAAGGCCTCTTCAATCGTTGCCGGATACTCCTGTGTTATCAGGTCGCCCATTGTGCGCTTTGTTTCCTGATACCATGCTGTATCCCGCTTCGGGTCAGCATACCACGGGATAAATATCTTATTGAATCCATTGTCCGGGTCTGTAAAGATTTCCTCAAACAGGCTTCCTCGTTCAATGGTAGACAATCCAATTACCTGCCCGCCCATAGGACGGTTGATAGTCGGGAATGCTGAAGCCCAAATTTCCCTTGCAAACTGCTGGAACGCCCATTCATCAAATATCAGCAGGTCGGCAGTAAATGAACGCGCCGCCCCCGGCGAACTCGGGAATGCCTTAAATACGCTGTCAGGTCCATCCGGGAACTTTATCGAAAGCTCCATGGATTTTTTATTGTAAACAGGTCCTGTCCACCCGGGAGGGACGTCCTTTGCATCAGCAATCAGCTCAGGCATATACCGAAATTCGATTTCCATTCTTCGTACAAGTTCCTGCGCCTCTGCTTCTGTTCTGGACAAACCAATCACTGTGCGTCCTGTCTGGCAAAGCATTTTCTTTGATGCATACGAAATCACCAACCATGAGAATCCCAACTGCCGGGCTTTCAATATGACGTTTTTTCGGTTTTGCTCAATGCTCTCTATGGCTTCTTTTTGCATCGGCCACAGGTCAAACGGCTGTATCAATGCATCCGGTCGGTCTTTATCCTCAATATGACAATACGTCTCAATGAAGTAAACCGTATGATCGCGGCAATATTCCAATTCAGCCGCCCTTATCTCTGCTGCTGTCATAATCAAACCACCTCTCTGGTGTAATCCCTCCCCGAGTTTCTGACGCTCGTTCACAGCTCATGCTAGGAGGGTGAAAGGAAGAAAACATGTATCAAAATAAGCCTGGTACGGCAATACCAGACTTTACGAAATTGTCTATTTTTTTTAAAAATTTTCTGACGGGGGTATGGGACCCAGAGCCCGGTGCC
>Scooby_p2__coassemble_275_pt1 | contig 37284 bp, 35 predicted proteins | sample Scooby_p2__metabat2_high_PE_043 | metagenome-assembled genome bin Scooby_p2
GCTATATTATAATAGTGCAAACGAACTATGTGAGGTAATATGCTTATGAAAAAATATATTTCTATATTTTTGTGTCTTGCTTGTGTATTGACTTTAGTTGCGTGTGGAAAAAAGCAGATCCTATTACGCTACCCCAAACCGACGAGATTACATCTATTGATATAACTGTCGGGGGAAACACAGTAAGTCATTCAGACAAAACTTGGATAAGTGAAATAATCGCCAATATTTCCAGTTCTGAACCGACTAAAAAGGAAAGTGTTCAAGATGTCCCACAAGCGGAAAGTTATATTAAGATTGACTTTCAGTTTGAGACAGGAACAAGTACACTTTTTGCATATGAGGACAGTGGGAAATACTATGTTGAACAGCCCTATCAGGGAATTTATAAGATTGATAGTCAACTGTACAGCCAGTTACAAGAAGCCAATTAAATTACAGTTTGGGGGGGAATTATGTTTAGAAAAATGAGAAGATTTAAGCAGCAGCTTTCAGACGAAGAGTGTATTGCCGTGTTAAGATCGGAAACAAGAGGCGTACTGTCAATGCTCGGCGATGACGGCTATCCTTACGGCGTACCAATGAATCATTGGTATTATGAAGCTGATGGGAAATTATATTTTCACGGCGCAAAAGAAGGACATAAGATCGATGCGATTCAAAAATGCAGTAAGGTTTGTTATACTGTTTTTGATAAAGGTTACCGTAACAAAGACGAATGGGCGCTGAATGTTAAAAGCGTTGTTGTATTTGGTAAAATCAGCCCTGTTACCGACGAAGAAAAAGCAAATGTGATATGCACGGCGCTGTGTCGTAAATTCACAGATGATGAAGAATATTTAAAACGGGAATTAGAGGGTTTTCTTTCAAAGGTTCAATGCCTTGAGCTTACGCCTGAACACATAACAGGCAAACTTGTTAATGAGTCATGAATCAGGCAGCATTCCGGCCTGTATACATAAACCGGAACGCGATATGATTCCGGGGCTTGACAAAAAACAAAAAATTCCCTATTCTGAATACAGTGACAGGAACGCGGCGCACAGCCGCCGCATAAGATAATGATAGGTCGTTTTAAATCATATACAGAAATGCTTTGAATGGAAAGAGTATGCAGATTTTGGAAGCGCCAGAGAGGGAGTGCCGCCGGCTGAGAGCAGTCCCAGTGTTCCATTGCAGAAAGTGCATCCGGGAGCAGACCTTGCGAAGCGCCCAAAGGCGGATTGAGCAGGGGACGGACAGCGCACGTTACGCGCTTTGAGGGCAGGTTTTTTTAATCCTGAATGAGAGTGGAACCGCGGAATTTTTCGTCTCTTTACAGAGCGAAGGATTCCTTTTTTTGTGCATACTTTTTCAGCGCATAAAATCTCAGAATGCCAACCGTTTTTTATCTGCCGTCCGGCAGCGCCTTTGGAGCCTTTAGACGGCAGATATACATCGGATGACAGTCAATGAAATAAGAAAGGATGGAGGAAATGGGACTGATAAAAGGACTGAAAGAAGAGATACGCATCATCCGGGAACGGGACCCGGCTATCCATTCGTCGCTGGAAGTGCTTTTGTATCCGAGCTTAAAAGCGATGGTGCATTACCGGATGGCGCACAAGCTGTATGTATCGGGGCATTATTTCCTCGCAAGATGGCTGTCACAGCGGGGGGCAAGGAAGAGCGGCATCGAGATACATCCGGGCGCGAAGATTGGAAAAGGCTTTTTCGTGGACCATGGCCACGGGGTCGTGATAGGCGAGACTGCCGAGATTGGAAACAACGTGACGCTGTATCAGGGCGTGACGCTGGGCGGAACGGGCAAAGAGCAGGGCAAGCGCCATCCGACCATCGGTGATAATGTGATGATAAGCGCGGGGGCAAAGGTGCTTGGTTCTTTCACGATAGGAGAAAATTCCAAGATAGGAGCGGGGAGCGTGGTGCTTTCGGCAGTGCCGCCCAATTCCACGGTGGTGGGCGTGCCGGGGCGCGTGGTGTGCCGGAACTGTAAGCCTCCGCAGCCGCCGAGGGAAACGCTGGATCAGATACATCTGCCAGACCCGGTGCGCGAGGATATCGCAAATCTGCAAAAATCAAACAGCGAGCTGATAGAGCGGGTTTTAGAGCTGGAGCAGCGGCTGGAAAAAGCGGGTCAATAAGCTATATAAATATACAAAAACAGATAATGTCGCAAAAAGCGGCAGAATGAGAGGTAAATATGAAAATCTACAACACGCTGACGAAGAAAAAAGAAGAATTTGTCCCGATAGAGCCGGGCAAGGTGCGGATGTATGTATGCGGCCCTACCGTATACAACCTGATCCATATCGGCAACGCGCGTCCGATGATCGTGTTCGATACGGTGCGCCGTTACATGGAGCATAAGGGCTATGAAGTCAATTATGTCAGCAATTTTACAGACGTGGACGATAAGATAATCAAAAAATCGGTGGAAGAGGGCGTTTCCGCAGAAGTAATCTCCGAGCGTTACATCGAGGAGTGCAAAAAAGACATGGCATCCATGAACGTGCGCCCTGCGACCGTTCATCCGCAGGCGACAAAAGAGATTGCGGGCATGGAGGAGATGATAGAAACACTGATAGAGAAGGGACACGCTTATCCGGCGGCGGACGGCACGGTCTATTTCCGTACGAGAAGCTTTAAGGAATATGGAAAGCTTTCCCACAAAAATCTGGATGATTTAGAAGGTGGTAAGCGTTCCCTGCTCGTTTCGGGACAGGATCAGAAGGAAGATCCGCTCGATTTCGTACTCTGGAAGCCGAAAAAAGAAGGAGAACCGGCATGGGAATCTCCGTGGTGCGAAGGGCGTCCGGGCTGGCACATCGAGTGCTCCGTGATGAGCAAAAAATATCTGGGCGATGAGATAGACATTCATGCAGGCGGTGAGGATTTGATATTCCCTCATCATGAAAACGAAATCGCGCAGTCCGAGGCTGCAAACGGCAAAAACTTTGCGCGTTACTGGATGCACAACGCCTTTTTAAATATCGACAATCATAAGATGAGCAAATCCGCAGGAAACTTTTTCACGGTGCGCGATATCGTGGCAAAATACGACCCGATGGTGCTGCGTTTCTTCATGCTTTCGGCACATTACAGAAGCCCCTTAAACTTCTCGGCAGAACTGATGGAAGCTGCGGCAAACGGTCTTGACCGTATCAGAACGGCGGTTTCCACGCTGGCGTTCAAAGCGCAGAATGCGGAAGCGGCAGAGCTTTCCGATGCGGAAAAAGAGCTTCTGGAAAAGGCGCAGGCATATGCGGATAAATTCGATCAGGCAATGGATGACGATTTCAACACGGCGGATGCTCTGGCAGCTATTTTCGAGCTGGTGAAATTTGCAAACACGCTGGGCGAGGAGAGCCATTCCAAAGCCTTCTGGAACGCGCTGGGCGAGGAGATAAAAACGCTGGCGGACATCTGCGGTCTGACCGTTGAGACAAAGCAGGAGCTTCTGGCAGAGGACATCGAAGCGCTTATCCAGGAACGTCAGGATGCTCGTAAGGCGAAAAATTTCGCAAGGGCGGATGAGATAAGAAACGAGCTGCTGGAAAAAGGTATCGTTCTGGAAGATACCCGTGAGGGAGTGAAATGGAAGAGAGCATGAGCCTGCTTTTGGGGATAAGAGATGTATTTGGCTGCAAAAATGTGGATATCCGCACCTATTCTCCGCTGACGCTGGCATTTGTGGGAGACTGCATTTATGATCTGGTGATACGAACGGTCGTGGTGGAGCGCGGCAATACCGCGCCCAACACCCTTCATCAGAAAAAGAGCGCCGTCGTAAAAGCGCAGGCACAGGCGGCGCAGGCGGAGGCGGTCTTCGGGGAGCTGACGGAGGAGGAACAGGCGGTTTATAAAAGAGGGCGCAATGCCCATTCCCATTCCTCTGCTAAAAACGCATCCATCGGGGATTACCGCAAGGCGACGGGACTGGAGGCGCTGTACGGATTTTTGTATCTGACAGACCGGACGGAGCGCCTTTTGTATCTGGTGAAAAAAAGCCTTGAGCTGACAGGAACTGAGCTTTGAGCTGTTAAAAAAGGAGACAACGCAAATGCGCTATGAAGAATTTACAATAGAGGGAAGAAACGCTGTGATAGAAGCGTACCGGGCGGGACGTCCCATCGACAAGCTGTTCATACTGGATGGATGTCAGGACGGCCCTGTTCTGACGATAAAGAGAGAGGCAAAGGCAAAGGGAACGCCTGTGAAATTTGTAACCAAGGAACGCCTTGATCAGCTTTCCGAGACGGGCCATCATCAGGGTGTGATCGCCTATGCTGCGGCATATGAATATGCAGAGGTGGAGGAGATTCTGGAAAATGCCCGTAAAAAGGGAGAGCCTCCGTTCATTTTCCTTCTGGATAATATTGAAGACCCTCATAATCTGGGCGCCATCATACGAACGGCGAACCTTGCGGGGGCACACGGGGTGATCGTGCCCAAAAACAGAGCGGCAGGGCTGACTGCGGTAGTGGCAAAGACAAGCGCGGGAGCGTTGAATTTTACGCCGGTTGCAAGAGTGACCAATCTGGCAAAGACGATAGAAGAGCTGAAAAAAGAAGGAATCTGGTTTGTGTGCGCGGATATGGGAGGCACGCAGATGTACGACCTGAACCTGAAAGGTCCTATCGGCCTTGTGATAGGGAATGAAGGCGAAGGAGTAGGCCGCCTTGTCCGTGAAAAATGCGATATGATCGCTTCTATCCCGATGAAGGGAGATATTGATTCCCTGAACGCATCGGTAGCAGCGGGAGTCCTGGCTTATGAGATAGTGCGCCAGCGCCTGAAATAGTAACGGAGAAAGCATTTTGCGGGAGGAAGACGGAAGGCGCGCGGCAGAGAACGGGAGCGGCATGGAAAAATACGAAGAATGTACGGATGAAGAACTGATACAGAGCCTGCGGGACGGAGACGGCAGGGTAATGGATTTTCTTATGGAAAAATACAAGGGACTCGTGCGGAGCAAGGCAAAATCCATGTATCTTCTTGGCGCGGACGGAGAGGACCTGATACAGGAAGGGATGATAGGTCTGTTCAAGGCGGTGAGGGATTATGACGCGGGAAGGGATGCAAGCTTTTTTACGTTTGCGGATTTGTGCATTTCCCGCCAGATGTACACTGCGGTGCAGGCCTCGACCCGCAAAAAACACGCGCCGCTGAACCGCTACGTTTCTTTGAGTCAGGAAGCTTTTCAGGAAGATGAAAACGGCGGAAGAGTGGTATTTGAACCGGAAGACAGCAGGGAGCGCAATCCGGAGGAGCTGGTGATAGCGCGGGAAAACGTAGAACTTTTGGAAAAGACAATCGAAAAGGAACTGAGCCCGCTGGAAAAGCAGGTTTTGGATCTGCATCTGACCGGGATGGGATATGTTCAGATAGCCCGTGTGCTCGGCCGGGATGCAAAAAGTACGGACAACGCGCTGCAGCGTATCAAAGGAAAGCTAAAGCGCGCGCTTTTGCGTAATGGAAAGGAAAACGCAGGATAACGCAGATGGAAGATTTTTTGGAAAGAAAAGGAGGCAGCGTGCAGGATCAGGCGGTGGCATTTCGCAGGCCCCGCCTGTTTCCGTTGACGGCGATACATGAAAGGCAGCCGGAACAGGGGCTTTTTTACAGGGAGGACGGCAGGGCATTCCTGCGCCTCTGGATGAAAAATGCCTGCGATCTGGAGCTGTATGCGGGAAAAAGAAAATTTATTTTTCTGGAGGTGGAGCGGAATGTATGGGAGGTGAGCCTTCCGCTTCTGCCGGGATTTTATTATGTAACGCTGGCAGTCAACGGTGTGGAGGTGCTGAGCCCGTTTTTACCTATCGGATACGGAAATTCCCGGCCGTGCAATTATCTGGAAATAGAGCCGGTGAAGGAAGAATACGCGCGGCATAAGGTTCCCCACGGAGATGTGCGGCACGAATACTTTTTTTCGGAGACGACGGGGCGGGAGGAATGCTGTCTCGTCTATGTTCCGCCGGAACAGTATGTGGAGGAGGCGTTGCCCGTTCTGTATTTGCAGCACGGTTTTGGGGAAAATGAGACGAGCTGGGTATGGCATGGGAGGATAGCCAACATTATGGACAACCTGCTGGCGCAGGAAAAGGTCAGACCGATGCTGGTCGTAATGGCGGACGGGATGCTCAGGAGCCCGGAAGACGAAAAAGAGCTGGAGCATACGCTGTTCCCCGCTTTTTTTAAAACGGATATGATGCCCTTTATCGAGGGAAGATATGAGGTCAGGACGGACAGGGAGGGACGCGCTATAGCGGGACTGTCGATGGGCTCGATGCAGGCGGCGATGACCGCCTTTGGAAATCCTGAGCTGTTTGGCTGGATAGGATTGTTTTCGGGATTTTTACGCAACTATATCGGTGTGGAGGAGGCGGACGATACGCACCTGCGCGCTGCCCTGCAAAATCCGAAGACGTTCAATGAAAACTGTCGGCTGCTGTTTCGGGCGATGGGACGGGAGGACGTGTTTTTCTCCTATTTTATGGAAGAGGATGAAATGTGCGAGGAAAGCGGGCTGAAGCAGGTGCGCAGGGTGTATGAGGGCGGTCATGACTGGAACGTGTGGAGACAGTGTGCGCTGGAATTTCTGCCGAGGCTGTTTGAAGACTGACCGGAAAAATGGCTGGTATTGCGCTGTACAGTATGCTATACTGTACAAAAGTATGTCGGTATTTGATATGAGAGAAAAGGGCATCCGCAGGAGCTGCGGACAGGATAGAGGATGGAAGTGTTGAAGGACAATACAGATAAAACAGATATTTTCAGGGAGTTTCCGGAAATATTAAAGGAGGAGCTGACGCCGGCATTCGGCTGTACGGAGCCGATAGCAATAGCCTACTGCGCGTCGAAGCTGCGGGATGTGCTGGGCTGTGCACCGGAAAGCATTCTGGTGGAGGCATCCGGTAATATCATCAAAAATGTAAAGAGCGTGATAGTACCGAACACCGGAGGGCTAAAGGGTATCGCTGCGGCTGCGGCTGCCGGGATAGCGGCAGGGCGCACGGAAAGAAAGCTGGAAGTCATCGCGGAGGTATCGCAGGAAGAAAAGCAGAAGATACGCGAATGCCTGGAACGGATCGGAATCGAGATAAGAGCACTGGAGGACGGCGATAAGCTGGATATCCGCATGACGGGAGAAGGAAACGGTCATACGGCGTTTGTGCGGGTGGCAAAGTATCATTCCAATATTGTGAAGATAGAGAAGGACGGAGCTGTTTTGCTGGAAGCAGCAGAGGAGAACGCACCGGTTTCTGAGAAAAAAGCAGACAGGAGCGGACTTTGCATTGAAAATATTGTTGCATTCGCAGAAAGAGCAGAGCTTTCGACAGTCAAGGAAACGCTGGAACGTCAGATAAAATATAATTATGCGATAGCGCGGGAAGGTCTGGAGCATGAGTGGGGAGCGAATATCGGAAATGTTCTTTTAAAGAGCAGAGGGAGCGATGTGAGAAACCGCGCGGTAGCACTGGCGGCAGCCGGTTCCGATGCGCGCATGAGCGGCTGCGAGCTTCCGGTAGTGATCAACTCGGGCAGCGGGAATCAGGGCATCACGGTTTCGGTCCCTGTTATCGAATATGCGAGACATCTGGGTGTTTCTCAGGAATCGCTTTACAGAGCGCTTCTTGTGTCGAACCTTATCGCCATTCATTTGAAATCCGGAATTGGTCCGCTCTCAGCCTTTTGCGGGGCAGTGAGCGCAGGCTGCGCGGCGGGCTGTGGTATCGCGTGGCTGTGCGGCGGCGGGCTGGAGGAGGTTTCCCATACGCTTGTCAATGCAATAGCGATAGTCTCGGGAATCGTCTGCGACGGGGCAAAGCCGTCCTGTGCGGGAAAGATAGCAGCATCGGTGGATGCCGGGATACTGGGTTATGATATGTACTGTCAGGGACAGCAGTTTTTGGCGGAGGACGGAATCGTTTCAAAGGGCGTAGAAAATACCATCCGCAATATTTACCGCCTCGGCGCGCGCGGGATGTGCGAAACGGACGAGGAGATAATCCGCATCATGACGCATTGTGACTGAGAAGGATTTTATAAGAACAGAGCAACAGCCATCCTGAGCCGTAAGGGAAAAGGATGGCTGTTTTAGTATGTGGCACGCCCGGAGGGCGCACTACGAAAAAATCCCGGAAAGCTGATAAAATCAACCTTTCCGGGATTCTCTATACGAGCTGCTGACGGGAATCGGACCCGTGACCTCCGCACTACCAATGCGACGCTCTACCGACTGAGCCACAGCAGCTTATGCCCTGTTGTGTGTTTTGTGCCTCACAACGAATCAAATTATATCATGAGAAATTCCGGGTGTCAACAAAAAAAATCATATCATGAAAAATATTTTTCATGTTTTGTCGGAAAAGAAGGAAAATACTATTTGTTTGCGCACATTCCGGTCCGAAACTGAAGCGGTGTCTGCCCGTAAGCTTTTCGAAACTGGCGGCAGAAGGAGGGAGAGTCGGTAAAGCCGCAGGAGTAGGCAATATCCGTAATGGAGCGTTCTGTTTCAGCGAGAAGACTGCAGGCCTCCCGCAGCCGAAGGCGAAGGAGGTACTGCTGGATGCTTTTTCCGGAGCAGGTAATGAAGGTTTTATATAGATAGGAACGGCTCACACCGACATACCGGGCAAGCTGCTCTATTTTTACAGGATAGCTGAAATTATGTTTCAGATATTCTGTTGCCTGATGAAAATAGAGCCTTTGAGCAGAAGAAGCATTTTTACAATTGGTTTCAAGGATGCAGGCATTTTCCGGAATCATGGAGCCTGTGCTCGGAGTATCCGTATGCATACAGGAAAACAGAAGATAAAAGTGACCAAGTATTTCCAGAAAATTCAGACGTTGATCATGAAAATGCGATTCGAAGATTTCTGCCTGGCGGATCAACATGCTTCCTTTTGTATCGTCATCCGAATGAAAAACCGGATTATTATTAGAAAAACCGCAGCTTGCAAGCAACGGTTCAGCGCCTGCACCGTCGAAAGCTATCCAGGTATAGTCCCAGGGGTCTTCGGAATCGGCCATATATTTGGTGGTTTCACCGGGCAGAATCAGGAAGGCATCTCCCTGTTTCAGAGAATATTCCATTCCCTGACGCAGATAGATTCCTTTTCCGCTTCGGATAAAATGGATCAGATAATGGGAGCGGATTGCCGGACCGAAGGAGTGGTTTGGCGTGCAGGACTCGCTTCCGCAGTAGTACAGCCGTACCCCTACACCGGTTTCCGATTCCTTCAGCAGCCGGGTGGTTTCCCGGGAGGAGCCTCGCTCTGTGTTGATATATGTATTTTCATTTTCCATGGGAATCAGCCTCCTTTCTGATATAAAGCAACATAAATACAATGAAATGAAACAATAATTCTAGCAGGAGTCGTCTTATATTTCTAAAATATATCTTAACAGGAATATTTTACAGGAAACATAATTCTAATGCAATAACAGGAGGAGTCAGTCATGGTAAAAATTACATTTATGGGAGCGGGGAGCACTGTTTTTGCCCGAAATGTATTGGGAGATTGTATGTGTACGCCTGCGCTTCGCGATGCAAAGATTGCTTTGTATGATATTGATGAAAAGCGTTTAAAGGAGTCGGAAATCATTCTGAAAGCGCTCAATCACAATGTAAATGAGGATCGGGCTTGTATCACAACCTATCTGGGGGTGGAAAACCGTAAAGATGCATTGAGGGATGCGGATTTTGTGGTAAATGCGATTCAGGTGGGAGGCTATGAGCCATGTACCGTAACAGATTTTGAGATTCCAAAGAAATACGGCCTTCGTCAGACCATTGGGGATACACTTGGAATTGGAGGAATCATGCGGGGCTTGCGCACTATTCCGGTAATGGAGGAATTTGCAAGAGATATGGAGGAGGTATGCCCCAATACGCTTTTCTTAAATTACACCAATCCCATGGCAATTTTGACCGGATATATGCAGCGGTACACAAAAATCAGGACAGTGGGCCTTTGTCATAGTGTTCAGGTTTGTACGGAAGGGCTTTTGAAAGGTCTCGGAATGGAGGACAGACTGGAGGGCGCCACCGATTTGATTGCAGGAATCAATCATATGGCGTGGCTGTTAGATGTGCGTGACCGTGATGGAAAAGATCTGTATCCGGAGATTAAAGCGCGTGCGTTGAAGAAAAATGCGGAAGAAAAGCATAGCGATATGATCCGATATGAGTATATCCGGAACCTGGGCTATTATTGCACAGAATCCAGCGAACATAATTCGGAATACAATCCGTTTTATATCAAGAGCCGTTACCCGGAGCTGATCGAGCGTTACAATATTCCGCTGGACGAGTATCCCAGACGATGTGTGAATCAGATCGCAGGTTGGGAAGAGGAGCGGGACAATATCCTGAAGGATGGAAAGATTACTCATGAGCGCTCCAGAGAATATGCTTCTTATATTATGGAAGCGGTGGTAACAAATAAGCCATATCAGATTGGAGGAAACGTGCTCAATACCGGTTTGATCGACAATCTGCCTGCGGATGCCTGTGTGGAGGTTCCCTGTCTGGTTAATGGAAACGGAATCAATCCCTGTCATGTGGGACGGCTGCCGGTTCAGCTTGCGGCTATGAATCAGACAAATATCAACGTTCAGCTGCTTACCATAGAGGCTGCAAGAACCCGTGACAGAAATCATATCTATCAGGCGGCTATGTTAGATCCGCATACGGCGGCAGAGCTGTCTGTGGATGATATTCGAAGCATGTGTGATGAGCTGATCGAAGCGCATGGAGCATATATGGAGATGTATAAATAATTTTTTAGAGGGGTGAAGGAGAGTGCATATGTACTTTCTTTCGCCCCGTCTTTTATATTTCAAAATAAAGGTCATGCTGAGCGGACAGGGGAATGGACAAACCCGTGGTAAACGGCTATACTGATAACTGGAAATTTCAGAGATGACCGGAGGAATCAGATGGCTTATCATATCGCAGTCTGCGACGACAGCAGGACGGACACGGAATATACGCAGCAGCTTTTGGAAAAATGGGCAGAACAGAGGAAGACGGAAATAAGGCTGGAGACGTTTGTATCTGCGGAAAGCTTTCTGTTTGAATATGAAGAGGACAAAACGTGGGACATCCTGCTCCTCGATATCGAGATGGGACAGATGGACGGCGTGGAGATGGCGCGCAGGGTGCGCCGCAGAAACGGGACGGTGCAGATTATTTTTATCACGGGATATTCGGATTATATTGCGGAGGGCTATGATGTTGAGGCGCTGCATTATCTGATGAAGCCCGTTCATGAATAGCGTCTGTTCGCGGTGCTCGACAGGGCGGTAACAAAGTTAAAACAGGAGGAACGCTGCCTGAATCTGGAGCTTTCAGGGGAGATGATACGGATTCCCTTTTATGAGATACGCTATCTGGATGTGCATCAGAATTATGTGACGGTTCATGCCGGAGAGGATTACCGGGTCAAGCGGACGCTGAGCGAGTTTGAAAAGGAGCTGGATAGCAGGTTTGTGCGTGCGGGCCGCGCGCTCATCCTGAATCTGAAATATATCAAACGGGTGACAAAGACGGAGGTGTGGCTTTCCAACGGTACGGTGCTTCCGCTGCCGAGAGGGGCGTATGAGCCGCTGAACAGGGCGATTATCGAGGCGGAATGACGGTTGCTGTGAACAGCAGCGATGACCGGTCAATGAGTAAAGAAATATTTTGACATTATGGTGCGGAATGGGTATAATATGCTTAACAAGAGAGCCGTTGGTCAGTGTACACCTGACCGTCGGTATGTAGAGACTTAAAAAGTAGCGCCTTACTTTACCAGAGCAGGGGCGCTACTTTTTGCGTGTCGTGTAGATGACAAGAGTTATAACAGCGCAAAGCATTGTTACAAAGGTAAATAATCCCTCATAAGTAACCATAAGCACCAACCTCCTTTCGCATAGCGTCCGGCGGCTGACATAGCACCCCAACGGCTCCCTGGATAAGCATATTATGTGTTTGTAAAGAAAGATATCATATTTGGGGCGAAACAACAAGGAAATACAAAATATTATTTCATGAAAAAACAACAAAACGATAATCGTACAGGAAGGATAAGATGAAGCTTTTTACAAAACAGATAAACCGCCAGCTGGACGAATACCAGCGGGAGCTTATCGATACCCACTATCAAGAAGTGGAAAATATGTACCGGCAGATGCGCGGCTGGCGGCACGATTACCGCAATCACATCCAGACCATCAAGGCGCTGGCAGAAAACGGCGATATGGAAGCTGTCATGCAGTATCTGGACGGTCTGGAATTGGATCTGAATACGGTGGACACGGTGATAAAGACGGGAAACGCCATGGCAGATGCGATATTAAACAGCAAGATTTCGCTGGCGCGCTCAAAAAATATCGAAGTGCATGTGGACGCGCATATTCCGGTAAAGTTAAAAATGTCGGAGCTGGATTTATGCGTGATTCTGGGCAACCTGTTCGATAATGCGATAGAGGCGAGCATGAAGCTGCCGGAAGGCAGCAGGATGATACGCGTCTATATGGATATGAAAAATACGCAGCTCTATATTTCCTTTACTAACTTTACTGCGACCGGCAAGCTGGAAAAGGTGGGCAGGCTGTTCCGTACGAGCAAGGGCAAGGGACATGGACTCGGGCTGATACGTATCGACGCCATTGTTGAGCGGCTGGGCGGATATTTAAGCCGCAATTCGGAAGAAGGGGCGTTTACGACGGAAATCCTGATTCCCCAGACCTGACAAAAGCAGGAAGATTTTTACCGCATGCAGTTCGTCCCCAAAATCAAACGATTCATCCCCCGGAACGCGCCGGGGGATTTTTTTGTGGTATGGTAAGGATGCTTTTAAAAGACCGGAAAGAGAGGATGGTAAGTGAGAGGTATGGGAGACAGTAAGATAAAAAAGGAAAAACAAAAATATTCCATCTGGCAGAATACCGCCTACATGCTTAAAAACGCATGGCATATCGAAAAGAGCGTGATATGGCTCTGCATCGCGGTGGCTGTTATCGGCACGGCAAAAACGACGGCTGAGCTTTTTATCGCGCCTGCGATATTAAATAAGGTCGAACAGGCGGCGCCGCTTGCAGAGCTTATGGGTGTGATAGCGGTGTTTGCGGGGACGTTGTTTGCGCTCTCGTGGCTGGAAGGGTATATAAATATATACAGGCTGCTTGGGAAAATCGTGGTACGTATTGAAATCATGAAGGATGTAGTGAGAAAGCAGAACAGGACTTCTTATGAAAATCTTCTGGATACAGGCTTCAGACAGAAATATGACTTAGCGATGAATGCGTTGTCGGGCGGTTCTGCCGGAGAAGAGATATGGAATACATGGGCGCTCATTTTACAAAATGTGATGGGACTTTTGCTCTATCTCGGGATGCTGGCAGTGCTGAACCCGTTTCTTATCCTTTTGTCGATAACGACGGCAGCTCTTTCCTATGCGATTGGGAAGTGGACGGGAAATGAGAGCTGGAAAGGACATGAAGAAAAGGAGGAGGCGGAAAAAAGACTGGATTTTGTTTTGGGAAAAGCGCAGGACAGACACTGCGCCAAGGATATCCGGATGTTCGGGCTGCGGGGCTGGCTGGAAAAAATATGGCAGGACGGTATGGCTCATTTTTGTCGTTTCCAAAAGCACAGGGAACGGGTGATGTGCTTTGGAGATGCGGCAGATGTGTTTTTGGGGTTTGTACGCAACGGCATCGTTTATGGATATCTGATAGTCATGGCGATAAACGGGCAGATGACGGCGGCAGAGTTTTTGCTGTATCTGGGAGCAGCCGGGGGAATCAGTACCTGGCTGGGAGGAATCCTGACACAGTTCGACGGGCTGCATAGACTGAGTGGAGAGCTGAGTCTGGTCAGGGAATATCTGGAGTGGAAAGAACCGTTTGCGTTTCAGGAGGGAAAGGCGTTGTCAAAGGAGCTGCCTGCCTGTGAGATATGTCTCGAGAACGTTTCCTACCGTTATCCGGAAGCCCGAAAGGATACGATCAGCCACATGAACCTGACGCTGCATCAGGGAGAAAAGCTGGCGATAGTGGGATTGAACGGAGCCGGAAAAACGACGCTCGTAAAGCTGATATGCGGATTTCTCGACCCGACAGAGGGCAGGGTTTTGCTGAATGGACAGGATATCCGGCAGTATGACCGGAGAACTTACTATGAGCTGTTTTCAGCGGTGTTTCAGGATTTTTCGATACTGGACAGCACAGTGGCAGAAAATGTGGCGCAGAAGCCGGACCTCATTGACCGCAGCAGAGTAAAGGAATGTCTTGAGCTGGCAGGCATGTGGAAAAAGGTCGAGTCGCTTCCTGAGGGAATGGATACGCACCTTGGAAAAGATGTATATGAGGATGGTACAGAGCTGTCCGGCGGGCAGATACAGAGGCTTGTGCTTGCGCGGGCGTTGTACAAGAATCCGAAGATACTGATTTTAGATGAGCCGACGGCAGCTCTGGATCCTTTGGCAGAAAGCGATATTTATCAGAAATATGAGCGGATGACGGATGGAAAAACAGCCCTGTTCATTTCGCACCGGCTGGCGTCTACCCGGTTCTGTGACCGGATATTGCTTTTGACAGATGGAAAGGTCGCAGAGGAGGGAACGCATGCGGAGCTTTTGGAGCTTGGCAAAGAGTATGCAAAGCTGTTTGAGCTGCAGAGCCGTTATTATAGGGAAGAAGAGGAGAAACGGGCGGCAGATGACAGGAAAGCGGGAGTAGAGTGATGGAAAAAGCGAAGAAGGTATCAGTTAAAAAGGCATGGGAGTATAACTTGCGGGGGATAAGGGCGTATTGGAAAATAAGTCCGATGCTGATATGTACTATCATTATCGAAGGAATGTTTTCAGCAGCTGCACCTTACGCGGGGATATGGCTGTCCGCGCGGTTTATCGATGAGCTGACGGGAGAGAGACGTCCGGGAAGGCTTTGGGAGCTTGCGGCGGCAGTTTTGCTGGCGGAGCTTGTGCTGAATATATGCTGTCAGATAGCAAAGCACTGGAGAAGCTATTACAGCGCAGCGCTTTACAGGATAGACGACCGGATTTATATGGAAAAATTTCTGGATATGGATTATCCTGCTATGGATGAGCAGCATACGCATGATATATACAGTCAGAGCACGCAGAATAGAAACTGGTGGGGATGGGGGACGGTGAGTACGCCAAGAAGCCTGCAGTATTTTATAAACGGCGGTTTTCAGGTTCTCGGCGGTATCGCCCTGTCGGCGACAGCGTTTACGCGGAAGGTAAAACCGGGAAGCGGAATGGAATTTTTGAACCACCCGCTGTGCGTTACAGGAATGGCGCTTTTACTGGTCGGTATCACGATGCTTGCGCCTTTTGCTACACAGAAATGTCAGGAATACTGGAATAGGTATGCGAAAGGGATGAGATTTGCTAATCTTTTATTCGGACATTTTGCATATAAGGTGCCGTTGGATGAAAAACGCTCGATGGATATGCGTATCTACCAGCAGGACAGGATTGTGGATTATTATTTGGCAAAGGATATCGGCTGGAGTAAAAATGGTGAATTTGCCCGTGGATCGAGAGGTCCGATGGGGATGTGGGGAGGACTGGGAGATTCGGCGGGAGTATTTCTGGTCGGAGCGGCATATCTGTTCGTCTGCCTAAAGGCGTGGGGTGGCGCGTTCGGCGTCGGCGCTGTGACGCAGTATGTGGGGGCAATCACAAAATTGTTTTTGGGCATTTCTGTGTTGATGCAGGGAATTGCCCGGATGCAGGGAAATGGCGTTTTTCTGGAGACCAGCTACGAATTCTTAGATATCCCCAACAACATGTATCAGGGCAGCCTGACGACGGAAAAGCGTTCCGACCGCCAGTACGAGATAGAATTTAAAGACGTTTCCTTCCGCTATCCGGGAAGCTCCGACTGGGCTCTGCGTCATGTGAACATGAAATTCCGTATCGGGCAGAGGCTTGCCATCGTCGGGGAGAACGGCTCCGGAAAAACCACATTTATCAAGCTTTTGTGCCGCCTGTACGACCCGCAGGAGGGGGAGATATTGTTAAATGGCATCAATATCCGAAAATACCGTTATGACGATTATATGGCATTGTTTTCCGTGGTATTTCAGGACTTCTGGCTTCTGCCGGAGACGCTCGGGGAAAACGTGGCGGGAACCGCAGAGTATGACAGGAGCCGCGCGGAACAATGCTTAAAGGAAGCGGGCTTCGAGGAGCGCCTTCAAAAAATGCCGAAGGGGCTGGATACGCACCTGTATAAGACCTTTGATAAGGACGGCGTGGAAGTATCCGGCGGCGAGGCGCAGAAGATAGCCATTGCGCGTGCGCTTTATCATGATAAGCCTTTTATCGTCTTAGACGAGCCCACGGCGGCGCTCGACCCGGTGGCGGAGGCAGAGATTTACAGTAAGTTTAACGAGATAGCCGGAGACAAGACGGCGGTGTACATCAGCCACAGGCTTTCTTCCTGCAAGTTCTGCGATGAGATAGCGGTGTTCGATAAGGGACAGGTGGTGCAGAAGGGAAGCCACGAAGCGCTTTTAAAGGACGAGGAGGGAAAATATCATGCGCTCTGGAACGCGCAGGCGCAGTATTATGTGGAGAAGGAAGCATAGGAGAAGCGTAGGAAACGTAGGAAGCGGCGGCAGACGGGAGGCGGCAGGCTTTTCGCCTGCCGCTTTCCTGTTTTGCCGGAGTATGGTTGGATTTTTCTATAATTCATTGATACTCTCGGTAATTGTCATATTACGAAGCCGCTTCGCCGGAGCATACACGGCTGCGATTGCCGCAATCGAGACAAACAAAAGAATGAAGCCCAAAGAGGTGATTGGAAACTGCCATACCGCAGATGGAAAATGTCCTGCAATAAGGAAATCATACAGCAGCCTGCTGAGCGGCAAGCCAACAGCACAGCCAGCAACGCAGCCCAAAACAGCATAAGTGAATGCTTCGTAAGCGATCATTTTTGTCATTTGCCGTCCATCCATTCCTACTGCGCGCATAGCCCCGTACTGCTTCATTCTGGCAGACACGCTCATGGAAATACTGTTGATGATATTCATTACTGTTACCAGCGCAATAATTGCCAAAAACGCATAAACACAGAAAACAAAAGCCATATAAGTTCCCGTCGTACGCTCGTCGCGTTTATCCCGAAAACGATATGTTTTATCTACGGAATTTTGGATTGCCTGAACATTTTCATCCGTAATATTCCCCGCTGTCTGTATCAGCACGAGAGAATAATCTTCATCTCCTGTCAAACGGATAAACGTTTCTCCGGAGGCAATCAATGTAAGTTTTCCGTTTGTCAATCCATCCTCGCTGAAGGGGTCATTTTTTAACAATCCGGATATGGTAAGGGTTTCATCCCCGATTTGAACGGTGTCGCCGATTTTCCATGTACTGTCCGTATCGGATGTCGCCAGAACAAAGTGACTGTCCCCATAAACTTCGGACAGATTACTGCCTTTTTTCAATGCACCGTCTTTTTTCAGACATTGCAAATCAAAATCATCATAAGAAATCAGGTCGATCGTACCGGAGAATCCGGTATCTCCATCTAATCTGGCAGCAACATCAAACGCACTGCGCCGCCCGTAAACCTCTCTCACCCCGTCCATTTCACGGATGGATGTAAGCAGTTTCCGGGGAATCGCATTACCGCCCGCACTTGCAATATCAATATCTGATGTGGCAGCTGACTGAGGTATCAGATAATCCACAAAATCGATCATAACGGAAAAGCTCAAAAACAGGATGATGCTAAGTGCAAAAGAACCGGTCATCAGGAAGAGATTTTTCTTCCCGGAGACCGCGTGGCTGATACCGAGAAGCGCTTCAATCTTTCCGAATCCTGTATACTGGCAATGACGCACTGTTTTTCCGAGGTCTGCATTTCCGGATACCGCCGTGATAGGAGATACCTTCGCGGCATGTTTCGCCGGAGCATTTGCGGCGATCAGTACAGTGATCAGTCCAACAAAGATACCGCAGGCAATGCCCAAAATACTGATACCAAAGAGGGGAATATCAGAAAATTCTTCTCTGACTGCAAAGCGCAGTACCGCACACAGCCCCCATGTTGTAACAATCCCTAAAATAAGACCGATGGGTACAGCCGTTTTGCACCAGTTCAATGCCTCCAGACGAACAAACCGGATAATCTGCTGCTTACTCATACCAATGCAGCGCATCATTCCAAAAAATCTGGTTCTCTGGGCAACGCTACTGTTCATACTGCCGGAAATCATCAAAACGCCTGCAACCAAAATCAACAGGAACAGAACAACCGCGACAGAAAGAAGGGTTTGTCCCATTGAACTGCCGAGCAAGTCTCCAATAGAGAAGCTTCCATGCTTACCAGCCAATCGGGCTTGTTCCATCCGAAACCCCATTTCTGCCATACTGAATACTGCTGTTACCATAAACACAGCAAATACAATGCAAAGCAGCGTCATACGATTTTGTCGGCGGTGGATTTTAGCGGAGATGGGAATGAGACTAAGATAGCTTTTCATTCACGGCACCTCCCAAAATCAGTCAAAGTGCCGTCCGATACCTGTAATACCCGGTCTGCCGTTTGCGCAATACTGCGGTTGTGGGTAATCATAATGATGGTTTGCTCGTATTTTTTCGATGTTTCTTTGAGCAATGCTATGACCTCACTGCTGTTTTGGGAGTCCAGATTTCCTGTCGGCTCGTCTGCCAGAATCAGAGAAGGACGGGTGATCAATGCGCGGCCAATCGCCACTCTCTGCTGTTGACCGCCGGAAAGCTGACTGGGTAAATGATTACGACGGTCTTTCAGATTCAAAACCGTCAGCAGTTCCTCCAAATATCTCTTATCCGGCTTTTGATAATCCAGCAGCAGCGGAAAAATCATATTTTGTTCCACCGTCAGCTCCGGGATAAGGTTAAACGCCTGAAAGATAAAGCCGATATTTCTGCGTCGAAATACCGTCAGTTTTCGGTCATTCATGGAAAAAATGTCCTTGCCGTCGATCAACACCTTGCCGGTCGTTGGCACATCCAACGCACCAATCATATTCAGCAGTGTGCTTTTGCCAGAACCGGATTCTCCGACGATTGCCACATATTCTCCCTTAGGAACAGAAAAGCTGACATTCTTAAGCGCTTTTACAGCAGTTTCACCGCTGCCATAGGTCTTACAAATATTCCTGACCTCTAATAAATTCATACTGCAGACACCTCTTTCTTATGTTCTTGCGATGCAGACAGACTTCATTTCCTGTCTGTGATTGAAAGAATAGCACTGAAATATTACTGTAACCCTACAATCATCCTACAATTTTGTAGGAATCAGAAAATTTATCGTGAAACTTGTCCCTCTGCCCAATTCGCTGTCAGCCTCGATTGCGCCTCCATGTGCTTCAATGATTGCTTTCGCAAGCGGAAGGCCCAGACCGATACCCTGTGTATCTTTTGAAAAACGGCTGCGATAAAAACGCTTGAAAATATAGTGTATATCTTCCGGGTGGATGCCGCATCCATTGTCCTTTATCACAATTTGAACGCCTGATGGCAGCGCCCTCCATGTAATGCCAATGACAGCGCTGCTTTCCGTATGGTCAAACGCATTTTTCACAATATTGTCGATTGCCTCAGACAGCCAGTCACGGTCGCAGAAAAGAGAAAGATGTTCCGGACCGGATAGAATGATTTTTTTCTTTTCCTGTTCGGCTCTATATGCAAAATGCAGTTTGATATCCCGCATCATATCCGCCACATTCTCTGTGGTCTTTTCCAACACGATGGCGCCGGCATCCAGTTTTGTAATCTTGAGCAGGTTTTGCACCAGCGTTTCAATGCGGTCAAGCTCCTGTTCGGATAAATCAGCAAATTCTTTTACCGCACAAGGTTCCATATCTCCGTTCTGAAGCAGACCATTATAAATATTCAAAGCAGCCAGCGGTGTTTTCAGCTGGTGGGAAATATCAGAGATTGTATTTTTCAAAAATTCCTTTTCCCGGAGCTCGTTATCTGCGTGAGCATTTAAGACAGCGGCCATAGAATTGACAGTATGGAACAACCGATATAGCTCGCCTTCCTCATCACATTCAACACGGGCATTGCAATCTCCGTCAAGATACGCATGCAGTTGTGATACAGCCTGTTCCATGACCTGATTTTGCTTTTTGAAATAAGAACAACCCACCGCCGATATCGCTCCTCCTGCCAATACGAAAACAAGCAATAGGAACAAAGAAAACCGCTGATAGCACAACCATAAGAACCCCTGTGTCAACAGAAGGGAGGCTGCCCAGATAACGGATACTGCAAGAAACAATTTTTTGATTTCTTTGTTTGCAAATATTTTCATAGACCACCTCACCCAATCACATTCCATTTGTACCCCATTCCCCGGACGGTCAGGAGCATTTGCGGTTCGCTCGGATTATCCTCGATTTTTATACGCAGCCGCCTCATATAGACGGTAAGGGTACTGCTGTCAATATAATTTCCATCGCAGTCCCATAGCTTATCTAAAATCTGTTCTTTGGTAAGTATCATGTTCGGGTTTCTCATAAACAGACACAGCAGCTTATATTCTGCGGCAGTCAGCTCCAATAGTTTTCCATTCTTAAACGCCTGCCCCTGCAGCAAAAGAACCTTTATTCCGTTGGATTCCAGCTGCGTATCTGTAGTGCAAAAAGCTTTTGTCCGGCGAAGCAGCGCATTTACTCTGGATATTAGCACTCCAAGCTTAAACGGTTTTGTAATATAATCGTCCCCGCCAATGTCCAATCCCATGATAATGTTCATTTCTTCATCTGCCGCCGTCAAAAAAATGATGGGGACTTTGGAAACCTGCCGTACTTTTTTGCAAAATTCAAATCCGGTGCCGTCCGGCAGTGATACATCAAGTATCAGCAGGTCGTATTTTCCGTCCGCCCACAAAGCGTCTGCTTCTTTGAGGGTCCTGGCGACAGTTAATTCAAATCCCTGTTTCCGGAGGGCGAAGGAAAGCCCGTTGATAAGGCTCATATCATCTTCGAGAAGGAATATCGTATCCATGCTTTTTCTCCTGTTATTTAGTAATTCATTTTCCGAAATTGTGTCGGAGAGACCCCGGCGCGGTACTGGCTTGGCGTTTTCCCGGTGTATTTTTTAAAAAGTGTGGCAAAGTAGTTGGGCGTATCGAAGGAAAGGATGTCTGAGACCTCCGTAACGGAAAGTCCTTCCCGAAGAAGCTGTTTGGAGCGCGCCATCTTGATATAGTTGATAAAGGCGCGCGGCGTAATGCCGGTTTCTTCTTTAAACTTCGATTTAAAGCGCGATAAAGAAAGACCGCAGCTTGCAGCCGCATCCTCTAAGGGGATGGACTCGTCAATATGTTCGTGGATATAGACGATAGCTTCGCTTATTTGATCTGCCTGAAGCGGTTTTAAATCTTGGGAGAGGAGTATGAGGCGGTAGAGGCAGGCGGTAAAAAGCTCCTGGCCAAGCGACAGCGTGAGCGGGTCAGAGGATGCGAGGCAGAAAAAGGCTTCCCTTAGTTGTCCCTCCAGAGCTGCATTCCCGCGGAAGATACGGGGAAGCTCACGGAGGGAGCGGGAAAGCTGCATTGTCTTTGGTTCCCGGAAGGTTTGCGGAAGGGCAGAGAGCTTGAGCTGAAACCACATGAGGTCACTGATATGTTCCGGGAAATCGCCGGAGCTGTGGGGTTCGTCCGTACGCGTTACAAAAATATCATAGCCGGTGAGCCGGAACAGATGGCCGGCGGTTTCGTAAAGCTGAAAGCCCTTGAGCAGAAAGATGATCTCCATGCATTCGGGATGGATATGGGATGCCAGGGGCGCTTCGTCCTTGCCGGATGTCTGGATTCCAAAGGATGCCAGCCATGGAAGCTGTGTCTGTGCGGAAGTCAGTATTTTACGATGGGGCGTCCAGCAGGGTTCGTCGATCAAAGTGTTCATCGTGTTTCCTTTTCAATCAAAACGGTTAAATATTTGCAAAACGTATAAATCCGTATCAGATATTTTTTTGAATGCGGGATAAATTTATATTTATTATAATGGATTCGTATGGAAATACAACACAAATCGACAGGGCGGAGGAATCGGTTATCAGACGCTCTGGAAGGAGTGCCGGGAGGAAAAAATGAGTATTTTAAACGAGATTTCTGAAAATCTTCAAAAGGGAAAAGCAAAGCTCGTAAAGGAGCTTGTTCAGCAGGCGATCGATCAGGGAATCGCCGCACGTGATATTCTGGAGCAGGGTTTGATGAGCGGTATGGATGTAGTGGGTGAAAAATTCAAAAAGAACGAGGTATTTGTGCCGGAGGTTCTGGTGGCTGCCCGCGATAAAGTGAAGATCATGGTCGGCGGCGCACCTGTGACAGAGGCTTTCTGTGAGCAGATAGGCGCGGATAAATATACGACAGATGCTGCAAGCGCTGCGGATGCCGCAGTAGAATTCTGTCGTGCGATGGCATAAGATGGCGGCAGATAAAGTGCCGGAGAGTGGTGGAAATGCAGTGCCGGTTCCTGAGAGCTTTAAGGAAAAAATAATTGCTCTGGGAGCAAAGGCGGCTGCGGTGATTGCGGTAAAGGATATTTCCTTTGATGCCGCCTTTCGCAGTATGTGTGCCTCCAATGCATGCGGCAATTATGGAAGAAGCTATATGTGCCCTCCGGATATCGGAGAGATCGAGGCGCTGATACGGGAGGCGAAGCGTTATTTTTATGCGCTTGTTTATCAGACGGTCGGATTTTTGGAGGACAGCTATGACTTTGAGGGGATGATGGAAGCGGGGCGGCATCATAACGACCTTGCCCAGAGGGTGAGAAGGCTGTTTGAAGAAGAGTGCGGTCAAAAGGCTCTCCATCTGGGCACTGGCGGATGCCGTCTCTGTCCGGTATGCGGCAAAAAAACGGGAGAACCGTGCCCGTTTTCCCGACCGGGCGATGTCATCTCTGGAGGCTTATGGTGTAAACGTATCGGAGCTTGCGGTACAGTGCGGCATGCGCTATATCAACGGGGAAAATACGGTGACTTATTTCGGAGCGGTATTTTTTTAGGCACACACTTTTTGGGGCAAAATTCAGAAAGGCTGAAAATATGAAAAGAGATATGAAACAATGGCTGGCGGAGTGGAAGGCTTCGCCTGTCAAAAAGGCATTTCCTGTGCTTTCCTTTCCGGCGGTGCAGTTAATGGGAATCAGCGTAAAGGAGCTGATAGCCGATGCATCCGCGCAGGCAAGAGGCATGAAGCTTGTGGCACAGCGCACGGACAGCGCAGCATCCGTAAGCCTGATGGATCTGTCTGTAGAGGCAGAATGCTTTGGAGCAGAGATACGCGTATCAGAGGATGAGATTCCTACCGTAGTCGGAAGTGTGGTATCTACGGAAGAAGAGGCAGAGGCGCTGGAAATCCCGCCAATCGGAAGCGGGCGTACCGGGATTTATATCGATGCCATAAGGCGGGCGCAAACGGAGTTATAATGGCAGAGCCGCTGGCAGGCATACTTTCCCCTGCTTTGGAGGAGGAGTTTTCGGAACCTTATGTGCGTGAGCTTGTAGAAGCCGTTCAGGACGATTCCTTTGCAGTCATTTACCATAACTGCGGAGACGGTGTGGTGATGATGACGGAATCCATTGCTGCCACAGGCGCGGCAGCATTCCATTTTGGAAATGCGGTCGATATGGAAGAAATGCTGGAAAAGATGCCGAAAGACAGGCTGGTGATGGGAAATATCGATCCGGCGGGACAGTTCAGGAACGGGACGCCGGAGTCCATCCATGAGGAGACGCTTGCGCTTATGGAAAGATGCTGTAAATATGATAATTTTGTGATATCATCGGGATGTGATATCCCGCCGATGTCAAAGTGGGAAAATATCGACGCGTTCTTTGACGCGGCAGCAGAATTTTACGGAGCAGGACGGGAGGCATAAACGCCGGAAAGAAAAAAGCAGCGCCGCTCCGGGATAGAGGTCAGAAATGAAAGAAAATGAAATACAGATTCGTTTTTTCATAAACGGGGAAGAAAAAATGGTCAGACCGGGCGATCGGGTGAGCGGACTGCTGGACAGCTCCCATGGCGTTGATATGCCATGCGGAGGCAGACATGCCTGCGGAAAGTGTATGGTGTATGCGGAAGGTGATTTTCAGGAGCCGTCGGAAACAGAAATAGAGCTGCTTGGAAAAGAGCGGCTGGAGCATGGAATCCGCCTTGCCTGTTTTCTGGAAACGGTGCCGGACGGGAAAATATGCTCTCTTCACCAAAAGCCGGACGGCGACGAAACAATATGTCTGAATGCAGAAACGGCCGCACAGGAAACATCCCGCCGCCTTTACAGCCGTCTCGGAGCGGCAGTGGATATCGGTACAACAACGATAGCGGTCTCTCTGCATCGGGACGGGATTCCAGCGGGGAGTATCGGAGCATGGAATCCGCAGGCATCGCTGGGCGCGGATGTGGTCAGCAGGATAGAAGCGTCTCTGGAAGGTCAGGCACAGAGGCTGGCAAAACTGGTGCAGAGTGAAATTTCACGGCTTCTGGACTGTGCAGCGGAGCGTGCGGGAGAACGGGCGGAAGAGATTGAGACGGTCGTGATTACGGGAAATACTGCAATGCTTTATTTCCTGACCGGGAAAAATCCATATTCGCTGTCACGCGCACCTTTTGAAGCGGACGAACTGTTTGGAGTCTGGATGTCCGGAGAAGAATTAGGCCTATGCTGTAAGGCTGCAAGGGTATATCTTCCCCGCTGCATTTCAGCCTTTGTGGGGGCAGATATTACAACGGCGATGCTTGGGTGCGGTATCAGCAGAACGGAACACGGCAGCATGCTGGTGGATGTGGGAACGAACGGGGAAATCGTTCTGGTCGGAAAAGACCGGACGATTTGCTGTTCTACGGCTGCCGGACCGGCTTTTGAAGGCGCCGGGCTTTCCTGCGGTATGCGTGGAATAAACGGTGCGATAGACCATGTGAAATGGGAGAACGGAGAATGGAATATCCATGTCATCGGAGCAGAAAGTCCCAGAGGAATATGCGGGAGCGGCGTGATAGACGGCGTTGCGGAATTGTTCAAAAACGGGTTTTTGGATGAAACGGGATATTTGGAGGAGGATGTGCTTTTTGCCGGAAAAGCAGGGCTTTCCCCACGGGATATCCGTCAGGTACAGCTTGCCAAAAGCGCTATCCGGTCAGGGATGGAGACTATGCTCCTTCAGGAGAAAATAAACAGTGCAGAGTTGGATTTTTTATATGTGGCGGGCGGTTTCGGAGCCTATATGTCTGTGGAAAATGCAAAGTGCATCGGTCTCTTTCCAGAGATAGAGGAGCAAAAGATAAAAATCTGCGGAAATGCGGCGCTGGCAGGAGCGGAGCGGATTTTGAATGACAGAGAATGCGAAAAGGAAGCGACCGCGCTGGCAGAGCGGGTGGAAACGGTTAATCTGGGAGGAAATCCGGAATTTCAGGATTTTTATATGGAATATATGATGTTTGAATAAAATATGCATCAGACAGCCTTGCAAAAGGCGGAATGGAGAAAAAATGACACACAGGGAACGATTTATCAAAACATTAAACTTGTTTTTTTCCTGACGATGGAAAAATTCGGGAAGGTTCATCCGTCCCATCGTTTTTATGAGCAGTGGGATCAGATGAGCTATCGTGAGAGAAGCCTGCACATGAACGAAATGGCGCAGCTTTATATCGATGCGGCAAGGGCATACGACCATAGTGCGATATTCGTGCATCCGAATCCGGGCGGAGGGAAAATACGCAGTGGCTTTTGGAGCTGATACGGGAAAAGAGCGGGGACGAATATTATATCATGATGCACGGCGACCCGATCTGGTCTATTCCGGACGGGGACAGCATGATGGTTTTACTCTGTGTTCCGACTACTGCTTTAACGTAAATCCGTTCTTTTCCCCGGAGCAGTTTGACGAGTTCATTGTGCCTTATTTAAAAGAGGTCATCGCAGAGTACCGGAAAATGGGATATTATACGATAAAACATACGGATGGAAATATCATGCCTATTCTAAAGCAGATGGCGGATTGTAAACCGGATGCGATACATTCTCTCGATCCTCAGGGCGGCGTTTCAATTCCGGAGGTCAGAAAAATCATCGGCAGCGACATTGCGCTTGTGGGCAACGTAAACTGCGGTCTTTTACAGACCGGAACGGATGAGGAATGCCGTGCGGATGTGATGCGTTCCTTAAAGGAGGGAATGGAAAACGGCAGAGGTTATATTTTTTCAACATCCAACTGTGCGTATACGGGGCTGTCGCTGGAACGTTACGAGATGATGATAGACCTGTGGAGAAAATACGGCAATTATGAGGATTACGGGAAAAATTTCGGGAAGATCTGAAGCTGTAGTTTCATGTATTCTCTGAGAGCCGGAAAAGGTTCTTGATAAACGGAAGGAGTTTCGTTAAAATAGAGCTGTTCACAAGAATAACAGATGTACAGGAGGAGAACATGAAAAAATTTTTCGAGAACAAAAGAAATCTTGCGCTCGTGATAGTCATCGCAGTGCTGGCTGTAATGGGCATCGTCTATGCGTTGTTTTCTGCGCGCACAGAGTCCGGGTCTAAAAACGTGACACTTGCGGTCGTGGACGATCAGGGAGGAAGGACAGAATATTCCTGCAAAACGGATGCGGAATATCTTCAGAATCTGATGACGGAACTTATCGAGGACGGGCTGAGCTTTTCCGGTACGGAATCTTCCTATGGTCTGATGATAGATACGGTGAATGGTCTGCGGGCGGATTATGAGGCTGATGGCGCATACTGGTATTTTTATGTCAATGGAGAGGCATGTATGAACGGAGTTTCCACAGAACCCGTACATGACGGCGATGCGTTTGAAATCGTTTATACAAAAGCGGAGTAAGCAATGCGGAAAGCAAAAATATCTGTCTATGATATTGTTATCATCGGTATGATGGTAGCGGCTCTGGAGAGCGCCAAACTGGCGCTCTCTTTTCTACCGAACGTGGAGCTGGTGACGCTCCTTATCATTCTGTTTACGCTGACGGTCGGGAAAAGGGTCTATTATGCAGTTGCGGTATTTGTCGTGCTGGAAGGGCTTCTTTACGGTTTCGGTATCTGGTGGGTCATGTATGTCTATATGTGGCCGCTTCTGGCATGGATCACATGGATTTTGCGCCGGCAGAAGGATGTTCTGACGTTTGCGTTGTTGTCAGGAGCATTCGGTCTGGGATTCGGCGCGATGTGCGCGATCCCGTATCTGTTTGTGGGAGGTATCCGTACTGCTTTTGCGTGGTGGGTGGCGGGAATCCCATTTGATATTATTCATGGGATCAGCAATTTTATCCTGATGCTCATTCTTTATAAGCCGCTTCGTAAAGTTCTGGATCATGGATGGAAAAAGAGTCGGCCATAGATATCTTTTAGGTAAGTGTGCATAAAAAATTCCGTGTCTTTTCTATGGAGGAAAAGACACGGAATTTTTTGATACCGGAAATGTTATCCGGAGAGATCAATCATCATCGTCATCATCATCGCCATTGCTGTCATCCACCGGCAGGCTTCTTGCTGCCTCAGGGTGGCCTGGATCGACAGAGGCGGTATTGGCAGATGTTTTTGCAGCGTTGAGCTGCGCTATCTGCGCGTTAATGGAATCTATCTTGGCCTGTGCAGCATCGGACGCCGCCTGTGCGGAGGCTCTCGCAGAGTCATCGGAGGCGGAGGCAAGCTGTGCATCTGCATTTGCCTTATCCTGCATGGCAGCCTGAAGCTGCTGCTGGAGCGAGGCAAGAAGCGTCTCATATTGGGCGGCATTTGCGCGCAGCTCGAGCTCAAGACGCTGCTGTTGTATCACAGCATCTGCTCCCGGAGTTGTCATAAATTCCACAGTATGCTGGCACATATTTGTTTCCGGCCCGGCAGTAGGATTGGTCTGGCCGGTCAGGATACGCTCGTTTTCAGGAAGCATCTCAAGAATACCGTTTGTAACAAAGGGGCAGGCGTCAGCCGCAGGAAGGCTGCTGTATGCACAGATATTGCCCTGATAGTGTACGTCGCAGTTTTCTGTCGGAACAGTGTCAGCCGCAAAGTATTCGGTTTTGAGAGTGCCCTGACAGAGAGCGGTGGGCAGTTTCCCGGATTTAGAGCAGACTGTCTGTGCAACAATGTCCGCAGGCTGAGGGAAGGATTTGTTTTCCAGACCCTCGTGTATCTGGGCCATGACTTCCTTCCAGAGTTTTTTTGCAAGGCTTCGTTCCGCACCCTGCCGCAGCTTTGTGTTGTTATCATATCCGGTCCAGGTGCTGCAGGTGTAGTAGGGCGTATAGCCGGAAAACCATATGTCATTGTAATCGGAAGTTGTTCCGGTCTTTCCGGCAATGGTCATGCCGCCGAAATTGACGGACGCACCTGTGCCGGATGTTACGACGTCCTGCATCGCACTCGTCAGAAGAAAAGCGGTAGAGGGTTTGATGACCTGCGTCCCTTCCGTGCTGGTATTGTCGAGGATAACATTACCGTCATGATCCTTGACAACGGTGTAGAGCTTTGGCTTGATATACTGTCCGCCGTTTGCGATGGTAGCGTAGGAAGCATTCAGTTCGATATTTTTGACGCCGTTTGTAATGCCGCCGAGGGCAAGGGACTGGGTAACGTCAGAAAATATCTTGCCGTTTTTTTCCAGACCGTCAACAAGCGTGGTAAAGCCGAATTTCTGTAGATATTCATAGCCAAGCCGAGGGGTTATCTGCGTCAGGAACTTGACCGTGACAATATTTAAGGAATCACGGATACCGTCGCGCATGGAGCAGATGCCTCTATAACCGCTGGAATACCAGTTGGATACAGGCCTTCCGCTGTCATAATTGAAGGGACCGTCCACCTGTACATCCGCCAGCGTCATACCTGCGGTGTCGAGGGCAGGAGCATAGGTGGAAACTATCTTGAAGGTAGAGCCGGGCTGACGAACTGTATCGGTCGCGCGGTTTAATGTCAGATTCCCTTCCTTCGTTCCGCGCCCGCCGACCATTGCGACTACATAGCCGGTTGTCTGGTCTTCCACGACGAGGGAAATCTGAGGCTGCGGCGTCAGGGAAATGGATTCGCCGATGACCTCCGCACCTTCGGGGAGGGTGGCGGATTTATATGCTTCAATGGCGCTGTGCGCTTCCTCCTGGGAGTCGTAAAGCAGGTTAAAGCCTTTGTTTCCATTGTCCTGATAGTATTTTTTGTACATTTCTGAACTGATGTTGACGATACCGCCTTCCTCTTCGGAATTGGGATCGCGGTATGTGAGCTGGTAGCTGAGCAGCCAGCGGGTTCCGTCAGGATAGAGCTCTTCATTGGATACTGCCTGATCGCAGATAGCCTGGATAGTCGGGTCCATTGCAGAAAAAATGCTCAGACCGCCCGAATAGACCATGACATATGCCTGTGTTTCAGAGTAGCCTGCGGCGATGAGGTCTTCTGTTACAGCTTCTTTGACAGCATCTGCATAGTAGGAGTCTACAGCGGAATCGCCGCCGACCTCCAGATTGGCTGTCTGGATACGGTCATAAAGAGCTGATGTATCCGCCTGGGCTTCATCATATTCTGCCTGTGTGATATAACCCTGCTCCAGCATGTTATTGAGAACCTTGTCACGGCGTCCCTGATTTTTATCGGGATGTGTCAGAGGGTTATATTTGGATGGATTCTGGGTGATACCGGCGATAGTCGCACATTCGGAGAGGTTTAAGTCCCATACGTTTTTGTTGAAATATCGTTTGGAAGCCGCCTGTACACCGAGAGTATTCTGCCCCAGGTTGATGGTGTTCATATATTGTTCGAGTATTTTGGATTTGTCCTGCGTATCTTTTTCCAGCTGGATCGCAAGATATTGTTCCTGGATCTTACGCTTGATACGTTCGCCCAAAGTTTTTTCCTGGGTCCATGTAGTCAGGACGGTATTTTTGATGAGCTGCTGAGTAATGGTGCTCGCGCCCTCCTGACGTTTAAATCCGGTCTTTATCGCGGTCATTCCCGCGCGCAGGATACCCATGATGTCAATACCGTTGTGCTGATAGAAACGCTCGTCCTCTATCGCAACGAAAGCGTCCGCAAGGTCCTGCGGAATCTGCTCCATCGTAACGGGCACGCGGTTTGAGTCAGCTGCAATAAGCTTTGCTATCTGGTTGCCATCCGAGTCATAGATAAAGGAAGAGTACCGGGTCGGTGAAGCATCCTCCAGAGTGATGGTGGGAGCCGAATCTATGATACCCTTGAAAACGCCAAGTCCGCCGCACAGACCGATGATACCGCCGGCGAGCACAAACAGGAGCAGAACCTTTGTAAAGGTGAGCATACATTTGCGCCCCATCTTGCGGGAGGTGGACTGGAGTTTTCTTTTTTTGCGTTTCACACTTTTTTTGCCATAATTCATGCAAAGAAACCTCCTTGATTTTGGACATTACCTCTATGATTATAGCAAACTTAAATGGGTAAATAAAGGTTTTTCTTCCATGTTAAGATATTATTCAAAAAAATGCCGAAAGTATTCATAGCAGAGCGTTATGATTCAAAAGCGGAAGGGCTTGCAGGCAGGGCGGGGAAAATGTTATGATATTTTCGGAAAGATAATGCTGTGAAAAGGGAATACTGATATGGATAAAGAACAGATAAAAGAGCCTTACCGGGTGGTATTTGCCGGGGGAGAGGCAGAGCTGGTAGAAAAAAAATCGCGGTTTATTGCAACGGTCCGGCCGGTAGAGACTGAGGAAGAGGCGGTTGATTTTATTGAAGAAATGAAGAAAAAGTATTGGGATGCGCGTCATAACTGCTCTGCGTTCGTGATAGGGACGAAAGCGGAGCTGACACGCTGCAGCGATGACGGAGAGCCGGCGGGGACGGCAGGACGTCCGATGCTTGAGGTACTTTTGGGCGAGGGCGTGAGAAATACGGCGGTCGTGGTGACACGGTATTTTGGCGGAGTGCTTTTGGGAACGGGCGGTCTGGTGAGAGCCTATTCCGGAGCGGTAAAGGCGGGGCTTGCGGCATCAAAGACGGGGACGATGCGCTATGGCGTCCGGTTAAAGGTCGGAACGGATTATAATGGTATCGGTAAGATACAGTATCTGCTGCGGCAAAGAGGGCTGGAGGCCGAGGACACAGCGTACACGGAGAAGGTGGAGCTGACAGTACTGATGCCGGCGGAACTTTCGGAAGCGGTCAAAAAGGAAATAACAGAAGCGACCGGAGGCAGGGCAGAGCTGGAAGAGCTGGAACGGGTCTATTACGGAAGCGCTGATTAAGGAAAAGATGAGGAGAAAAATCGGATGAAGCTGATATCATGGAATGTAAACGGTCTGAGGGCATGTATGACAAAAGGGTTTATAGACTTTTTTAAGGAGGCGGATGCGGATATTTTCTGTCTTCAGGAAACAAAGCTGCAGGAGGGGCAGATAGAGCTGGAATTGCCGGGATATCATCAATATTGGAATTATGCGGAAAAAAAAGGATATTCGGGGACGGCGGTTTTTTCAAAAAAAGAACCCATAAGCGTTGTTTACGGTATCGGCATCGAGGAGCATGACCATGAAGGGCGTGTGATAACGCTGGAATACCCGGAGTTTTTTGTGGTTACCGTATATACGCCAAACTCTCAGGACGGTCTTGCGCGTCTTTCTTACAGGATGCGGTGGGAAGATGATTTTTTGGCATATCTGAAAAAGCTGGAAACCAAAAAGCCGGTCATCTTCTGTGGGGATTTAAATGTCGCTCATAAGGAGATAGATTTGAAAAATCCGAAAACCAACCGCAAAAATGCGGGATTTACGGACGAAGAGCGCCAGAAGATGACGGTTTTGCAGGAAAACGGATTCGTGGATACATTCCGCTATTTTTATCCGGACCGGGAGGGGATATATTCCTGGTGGTCGTACCGTTTTCAGGCGCGCAGCAAAAATGCGGGCTGGCGGATAGATTATTTTATGGTATCGGAAAGTCTGAAAGAAAAGCTCTCCGATGCGGTGATAGATACTCAGGTCCTCGGCTCGGACCATTGTCCTGTAGAGCTTATCTTAAAAGACTGAGCATGGCGGAGGGGAAATGAAGCCTTGTGTAAGACGATGAAAAGGAGGCGGAAATTTATGAAAAAAAGAGAGATTCAGGTGTGGATGGCAGCGGCAGGGCTGGTGCTTGGGATGATGCTTTCGGCATGCGGTGCAGACAGCGTGAGTGTAGAAAAGCAGAGCAGTACGGCGGCTGAGGTTGAAAGTACTGTGGTATCTCAGACAAACATCGAGGAAATGGAAGGCAGTACGGAGGAGACCGGGAGCGCAGAAGAGACCGACAGTCTGGAGGAAACGCAGGGAGATGATGCGGATAATGCAGTCCTGCTGGAAGAGGGGGCTGTAGAAGACGGCGTTTACGAAGGCATCGTGGTGGATGCATCGATGAATAATTTTGCGATTCGCACGGAGGAAGGAGTTACCTATTTTATGGAGCGGCCTGAAAACGGCGAAAGCTTAAAGGACGGACTGCTTCTGGGGATTTCCGTGAAGGTGACGATAAAAGACGGGAAAGCAGAGGAACTGACGGATGGGGAAAAACAGCCTGCATCCGGGCAGGAAACATTGAACTTTGCGATCAGCGTGATGGATGCGTTCCGCTATGAGGATATGAAGGCGCTGACTACGCTTATGAAGTATCCGGCTTCGGTAGTGCTGGAGGGAGATATGGTATATGAGGCAGAGGATGCGGAAGCTATGGAGGAAATAGGGGCGGAGAGGATTTTTACAAAGGAATTGGGCGATGCGATCCGTTCCACAAATTTGTATGAGCTGAAGGCCTCCGGGGACGGCAGCTGCGTGATGGGGCAGTCTGAGGGTGGATGCAGGGTGATATTTGAGCCGGATGAAGATAATGACCGGGGGTTTTCTATCCGTTCTATCGAAGGACCTGTGGAAGCAAAGACGGCCGGATGATATCGGAAATAAAAAAGTATGGTATAAAAAACGGAGCAAAGGCAACTGCCGATGCTCCGTTTTTGAATTTAATGAGCCGGTGCGCGAAGCGCAGCAGCGTTTGATACGATGGAAAATTATTGTTTGTTCTGGATAGCGGCACGTTTCCGCATCGTGTGGTCCAGAATTTTTTTGCGGATACGAAGGTTTTGGGGAGTTACCTCCAAAAGCTCGTCCGTATCGATGAAATCAAGCGCCTGCTCCAGACTTAAAATTCTCGGAGGGGACAGGCGGAGCGCTTCATCAGCGCTGGAGGAACGGGTATTGGTCAGCTTCTTTGTCTTGCAGACGTTGACTTCGATATCCTCGCTGCGGCCGGTCTGTCCGATGACCATGCCAGCGTATACTTTTTCACCGGCTCCAATGAAGAGCGTGCCGCGTTCCTGTGCGTTGTACAGTCCGTAGGTAATGGCATCGCCTGCTTCGAAAGCAATGAGGGAGCCCTGCTTGCGGTACTGAATATCGCCTTTATAGGGAGCGTAGCAGTCAAAAATGGTATTCATGACGCCGTTTCCTTTTGTATCGGTCATGAATTCGCCGCGGTAGCCGATGAGACCGCGGGACGGGATGGAAAATTCCAGACGGGTCGTGCCGCCGTTGCCGGGCGTCATGTTTACAAGCTCGCCCTTTCTCTGTCCGAGCTTTTCAATGACATTTCCGGCAAATTCTTCAGGAACATCGATATAAACCTGTTCCATCGGCTCGAGCTTGTGTCCTTTTTCGTCATAATGATAAAGGACTTCTGCCTTGCTGACTGCAAATTCATAGCCTTCGCGGCGCATATTTTCGATAAGGACAGACAGATGCAGTTCGCCGCGTCCGGATACTTTAAAGCTGTCTGTAGAGTCGGTCTCTTCCACGCGCAGGGAAACATCGGTATTGAGTTCTTTGAACAGTCTCTCTCTTAAATGGCGGCTCGTGATAAATTTGCCCTCTCGTCCGGCAAGAGGAGAATCATTGACCATAAAGTGCATGGCAATGGTGGGTTCGGAAATTTTCTGGAACGGAATCGCTTCCGGCCGCTCCGGTGCGCACAGCGTATCTCCGATATGGATATCCGTGATACCGGAGATGGCAACGATGGAGCCGATACCTGCTTCGCGGACTTCTACTTTATTCAGACCGTCAAATTCATAGAGCTTGCTGACTTTTACGCGTTTAACGGAATCGGGATTGTGATGGTTGACGATAACAACATCCTGATTGACGCTTATTTTACCATTGTCTACCTTGCCGACGCCGATGCGTCCGACATATTCATTATAGTCGATGGTGCTGATAAGCAGCTGCAGACCTGCGTCCGGGTCGCCTTCAGGTGCGGGGATATAGTCCAAAATCGTATCGAATAGGGGCTTCATGTCCTTATTTTTTACAGTGATATTGGTCGTAGCGCTGCCGTTTTTGGCAGAGGCGAATACGAAGGGACAGTCAAGCTGCTCATCAGTCGCATCGAGCTCTAAAAACAGCTCTAAAACTTCATCCTGAACTGCAAGAGGACGTGCCTCGGGACGGTCGCACTTGTTGACGCAGACGATGACGGGAAGCTGCAGTTCCAGAGCTTTTCCGAGTACAAAGCGTGTCTGGGGCATTGGACCTTCAAAAGCGTCTACTACGAGGATAACGCCGTTTACCATTTTAAGGACGCGTTCTACTTCGCCTCCGAAATCAGCATGTCCGGGGGTGTCGATGATATTGATCTTGGTGCCGTTGTATGTGACGGCTGTATTTTTGGAAAGGATGGTGATGCCGCGTTCACGCTCGATAGCGTTAGAGTCCATCACGCGATCCGCAACTTCCTGATTGGTGCGGAATACGCCGCTTTGCTTTAACAGCTCGTCCACGAGCGTCGTTTTGCCGTGGTCTACATGGGCGATGATGGCAACGTTTCTCACATCTTCTCTTTTCTGATTCATATTGTCATGACCTCTTTCTGCGGCCTTCGCGCCGCATATACATTTCATTATCGGGTTTCAAACGCTACAAGTATAGCACCCCTGTTTTGGGGATGCAACCTAAAATCCGCGAAAAATCCCGCTTTTCGACAGGAAAAAGCCGATAGTTAAGGCTTTTGGGAGGCTGGATGGAGGATTTTGGCGGATGCTGCGCTGCCGTGCCGGTCTATTTTGAGAAAAATCCCATAAAATGGTATTACATGACAGGAAATCCCTTATATGGGGGAAACAATACTGGTCACGAAAAAATTCTTATATCAAGAAGGGAGAACTTCAAAAATGACAGATAAGGTAATCGAAAACAATCAGGTGACAGTGATGGGAAAGATCATCAGTGACTTTACGTTCAGCCATGAGATTTTCGGAGAGGGTTTCTATATGGTGGATGTGGAAGTGGCGCGGCTGAGCGAATCTTACGATATTATTCCCGTGATGGTTTCCGAGCGGCTGATCGATGTTGACGGAAACTATGAGGGAGAGTATGTAAGCATTTCCGGACAGTTCCGTTCCTATAACCGTCACGAGGAGCGAAAGAACAGGCTGATACTGTCAGTGTTCGCGCGGGAGATATCATTTGTGGATGAGCTGGAGGAAAGCTCCCGTACCAATCAGATATATCTGGACGGTTATATCTGTAAGGAGCCTGTGTACAGAAAAACGCCGCTGGGAAGGGAGATAGCAGACGTCCTTCTGGCTGTGAACAGACCTTATGGAAAATCGGACTATATTCCTTGTATCTGCTGGGGCAGAAATGCCCGTTATGCAGGAAGCTTTGAGGTTGGCGCCCATTGTGCGGTGTGGGGCAGAATACAGAGCAGGGAGTACATGAAAAAACTTTCGGAAGACCAGCTGGAAAAGAGGACTGCGTATGAGGTATCCGTAAGCAAGCTGGAACTGTTGGAAGATTGAACGGTTTTGCTGAAAAATAAAAAGTGAATGACAGTAATAGTAATATAAAAATCCGGCGTATCGTGAGAGCGATATGCCGGATTTTTAATTATGAGCCGCTCCGCAAAAAGAGGCGCGGCTGATGGCGCATATTTAATGTATGCTTATGACCTGATATCGTTATTTTCGTCCTCAGAGACAGGAGCATTGTCTGATTCCGGTTCTTTAGCAGCGGTGGTTTTATCGGCGTTCATTTCCTCGCGGGCATTCTGCATTGCCTCGGAAGCCTCTTCTTTGGCTTCGCAAACTGCTTCGGAAACATCCTCTGCTGTCTGCTGCATTTTGGCTGCGACAGTCTTGGCTGCGTCTCTCGCAAGCTCTGCGGCAGCCTGTCCCGTCTGATTTACAGCCTCTGCAGCAGCCTGAGCTGCAGCTCCGAATGCCTGAGCTTCTTCGCTGTTTTTAATCTTGTCGGCGGTTTCGTTGAAGCGGACGGTGACAGTTTCATACTCCGGAGTACTCTTTATCTTCTGTACGGCTTCCTCGAGCTTATTTACGACGGTGCCGCAGAATTGAGAAGCTTTATCCTGAGCGGCATTGAGGTCCAGAGTGACATAAGTGTGACCTTGTTCATTTGTTCCGGAGGTGAAAACCTTTGAGTCCGGATTGGAAGCAGTGTAGGAAGAAGGATCGCTCTCGTCTACAAAATCATCGTCGTCAAAGTCGCTGTCGGAGAAATCGGGGTCGTCGAAAGAAAGGTCGTCGTCATCGAAATCATCCGCATCAAAGCCTGCTCCGGCGAGTGCCGCTTCTTTTTTCTTATTCTGTACATAATAATAAGCCGCAGCCGCAGCCGTTCCGGCAGCTACTGCCAGGGTGAAAAATTTTCCGAATTTTTTAGCCATGATAAACCCTCCATATTGATAGCTGAATAAATTACAATCTTTTTATCATTCTAATACTATTTTATGGAAATGAAAAGAGGAGTATGTATTAAAAATCTCTAAAGCAGCCTCCGATACGCCTCCGGCAGCGCGAGCATGGAGCTTAGAAAGAAAACAGATACAGCGCGCCGGAAAGTATGGAGTTTGAACAAAAAAAAGACCCTTGGTCCAACAAGGGTCAAAGCATGCGGATAACAGGACTCGAACCTGCACGGTCGCCCAGCGGCACCTAAAACCGCCGCGTCTGCCAATTCCGCCATATCCGCATAAAAAGTGTGCTCTCTGGCGTACATCTGCGCCGGGTCAGCAACTGCTTTTCTGCCCTATTATAAAGTCTCGATGCTGCCGCTGTCAAGCTCTTTTCCGCGCGCGTGATGAGCGGGGACATACTGATAGGAGATATTTATTTTTGCTAAAAAGTCCTTGCTGTAAATCCGCAGGAATGCTAAACTGTAGATAAGCATAAATTTCACAGGAATCCGGGCATTCATGCCATCTCTTATCTGCGGCGG
>Scooby_p2__coassemble_313_pt1 | contig 34249 bp, 26 predicted proteins | sample Scooby_p2__metabat2_high_PE_043 | metagenome-assembled genome bin Scooby_p2
GGTTTGAAGGACAGCCGGTCTCGCTTTTGGAGGCGATGGCAGCGGGGATGTGTACCGTTTCATCCGCAGTGGGGGGAATTCCGCAGGTTCTTGGAGAAGCTGAAAACGAAACGCTCCCGTGCGGATTTGATGGGTGCGGCGTGATGACGGGTGCAAAGGATTCGGAAATGCTGTCAGATGTCTTGATCCGCGTGCTTACAGACGAGGAACTTCGGGAATCTATCGGGAAAAAAGCCAGGCAGAGGGCGGAAGAAAAGTATGGAATGCCGGGATATATAAAACGATTGACCGGATTTTATGACGAACTGATGAAAGAAGGATAAGGGTATGGATAAAAAAGTGAGCGTTATCGTTCCGGTATACCGCGCTCTGCAGTGGCTGGCATGCTGTGTGCAGAGCATCACGGGGCAGACCTATAAAAATCTGGAAATTATTCTGGTGGACGACGGCTCGCCGGACGATTGCCCGATGATTTGTGATGAGTGGGCGAAAAAGGACAGCCGTATTCGTGTGCTCCATAAAGAGAACGGCGGTCTGATGGCGGCATGGATGGACGGCGTGAAGGCGAGTACGGGAGATTATGTGTGTTTTGTGGATAGCGACGACTGGATAGACGCCTGCATGGTGGAAAAGTTTCTGGAATTTTCCTCAGACTGTGGAAAAGAAGTTATCTGCGGCAACTATGTGCAGGAGGAGAAAAACGGGAGCTTTGAAGTATATCAGACGATGGAGCCGGGCGTTTATTCGAGGCAGGAGCTTTTTGAGGAGCTTTATGGAAGGATTTTGGGACAGGAGCGGCGTCCGGTAACGATGTCGCGGTGTATGAAGCTTTTTTCAAGACAGCTCATTGTGGATAATATGAAATACTGCGACCCGTCGATACGGATGGGCGAGGATGTCAATATCACGCTTCCGGCGCTTTTGGATGCGGAACGTATCGTTATCATGAAGGACGCGGCGTGGTATCATTATCGCTATCTGACGGATTCGATGGCTCATGCCTATGACGATGGTCTATTTGAAAATATCCGCAGGCTTTATACCGTCATGGAGAAGATTATGCAGGAGAAAAAAGCGCCGGACGCAGTTTTACAGGCACAGAGAGAGCTTATCCTGCTCATGTTTTTAGAGGTGAAAAATCAGGCGAGAGGAAGCCGGAAGGGCTGGAAAGAGCGCCTGAGACAGGAATGCAGGGACGAAGAGCTCCAAAGGGCGCTTTCAGAGACTGCCGTATCCGTAAAATCGATAGAAAACAGGCTTTTGTATCGGGCGGTAAAAGCTCCGGGCAATATGATCCTGGAAACAGTAAGGATTTTGATGAATATCAACGCGCGCAGAAAACGCTGAGCCTGCCGGCGTATTTACGGGGAAAGGAAGGACGCAGATGGAACAGGGGAAGATCAGCGTGGTCGTTCCGGTATATAACGGGGCGAAGTGGATAGAGGAATGTGTAAAAAGCGTACAGGCGCAGACATGGACAAACTGGGAGATGCTGATACTGGATGACAGATCCTCGGACGGAACGGACCGTATCGCGCAGAAAATGGCGGAGGAGGATTCTCGTATCCGTTTTGTGGAACGCCGCAAAAAGGGCGTTTCTTCCGCGCGCAATCAGGGGATAGAGGAAACGGACGGGGAATTTCTGACCTTTGTGGATGCGGACGATAAGCTGGACGCGCGGATGTTTGAAGTGCTGGCAGACTGTCTGGAGAAGGAAAACAGCGAAATCGCTGTGTGCGATTATTACAGATGGGACGGGACGGAGAACGGGCTATGCGACCGGAGAGGAAGGAAGATAGAGGAGAGTTATGCGGTGAAAGCAGATGCTCTACCCGGGCGGTTCACGGTGGACCGCGACGCCTATGTCGGGCAATATCTGCTGCACGGTAATACCCGCTGCTGGAGCGTTTTATATCGGAGAAATGCGGTCGCAAACGTCCGTTTCAGGGAGGATTTAACGATAGGGGAGGACATGATGTTCCTTGTGGATCTGATGCCCGGGCTGAAGCGGATAACGCTGACGGATTACCGGGGATATTTTTACCGTATCAACGAAAACGGCGCGATGCTCCGCCCTTTTACGCTGTCGTATATGGACGAGATAAAGGGGTGGAAGCTCGCGTGTGAAAAAATAAGTGCAGGATGGCCTGAGCAGAAGGCGCGGGTCAACAGTATCCTTGCGGTATCTGCGATGCTCGCAGCAGGAAAGCTTTCCAGACTTTCTGCAAAGGAGCGGGCAAAATACAGGGAACAGGCGGCAGAATGCCGGGAGGCGGTGCGGCAGGCGCTCCGGGTTCCGGGAGCAAAGGAAGAACTGCCGGAAGGATATCGGCTAAAAACGGCACTGTATACGCTGTGCCCGGCGATGTACCTGCGGTTGTATCATATCTGGAAAAAGGAGTAAACAGCGATGAAAGATGACAAAATTGTATTATATACCCATGCCGGCAGCGGAAATCACGGCTGTGAAGCAATCGTAAACAGCCTTTGCAAAATGCTTCCAAAGCCCGCAGTGCTTGTGACAAATCGTCCCGGTGAGGATGAAGCCTATTCTTTAAAGGAATTGTGCAGCGAGATAATCGGGGAAAAGAGCATTGAAAAAAATGTTCTGGTTCACGCGTTTTATTATGCGAAGCGGCTGCTCTTACGCGACCCGGAGTGCTTTATGCGCTATCGTTACGGGGCGGTGTGCGGCAAAAATCTGCGCCGCCTGAATATTTCCATCGGCGGGGACAATTACTGCTATGAAAATATGCTGGACCGCCTGATGCTGGCAAACCGGATGTTTCACCGTCAGGGGGCAAAAACGGTGCTCTTTGGCTGTTCTATCGAACCGGAGCTGTTAAAACGTCCGGAAATCGTAGAGGATATGAAGCTCTATGATGCGATCGTAGCGCGGGAGAGCCTGACCTATCATGCGCTGCAGGATGCCGGCGTGCAGGATAATGTATTTTTATATCCGGATCCGGCGTTTCTTCTGGAAACAAAGGAACTCCCTCTGCCGCAGGGATGGGCGGAAGGAAAGATGCTGGGCTTAAACATCAGCCCGATGATAGTGGACAATGAGCGCCAGGCGGGTATCACGATGGAAAATTATAAGGCGCTGATAGCTCATATCCTTGAGACAACGGATTTGAACGTGGCGCTGATACCGCATGTGGTATGGGACAGCAACGATGACAGAAAGCCGATCCATACGTTGTATGAGGAGTTTTCCAAAACAGGCCGCGTGATTGAGATTGGGGATGCTTCCGCATCGGAATTAAAAGGTTATATCAGCCGCTGCCGTCTGTTTATCGGAGCGCGCACTCACGCGACAATAGCGGCGTATTCCTCCTGCGTACCGACGCTGGTTGTCGGATATTCTGTAAAAGCAAAGGGAATCGCAAAGGATCTGTTCGGCACGGAAGAAAAATATGTTCTTCCGGTACAGGCATTGCAGAACAGGGAGGACTTGATAGAGGGCTTTGAGTGGCTTCTTTCCAACGAAAAGGAACAGAAGAACAAGCTGGAAAGCATGATGCCGTCCTATCGCGAAAAGGCTGCGCAGGCGAAGGAGCTTTTGAAAAAGCTGGCAGATCAGGACTGAAACGGGAAAGTATAAGAAAGGAAAAGCCATGGAAACGATAAAAGCGCTGACGGACACGGCTGTATTGCAGATTGAAACATATCCGTCTCTGACATCAAAGGAAAAGGTAAAGCGTCTCATAAAAAGCTGTATACCCGGAAAGCGTCCTGCGCCTCTGGATGCATTTTCATGGCCGAACGCACTTTTGGGAAAAGGGCTGCTCTGTGCCTGGGAGGGTGTAGGAGATGAATCGGCTCTGCGGGCTGTGGCTGGTTATTTAAAACGGTGGAAAACAAAAGGATTTCCGATACATTACGTGGATAACCTGATGAACGGGACGCTGGCGATGGAGATGGAGGAGTTGCTGCGCGGTGGAGCAGACAGCGGTGCAGCGTCGGTATCGGCATCCGGAACATCCAGCGCGACAGCTTCGGTATCGGTGTCCGGGATATTTGGCGCAGATGAGGTTTCCGAGTATCTGACGTTGTGCCGGGAGGCTATAGACGCCTGCGCCGCATGGCTGAAGGCGGCGCCCCGAACAGAGAATGGGCTGCTGCCTTATCGGAAGCAGCATCCGGACTGGCTGTTTGCGGACGCGCTGGCAATGGTCAGCCCTTTTGCCTGCCGTTACGGAAAAGAGTATGGGGATAAGGCGTTATCGGAGCTTGGAATACGTCAGCTGACTGCTTTTATGGAAAAAGGGATGGACATAAAATCCGGGCTGCCCTATCACGGTTATGACGAAAAAAACGGAGTGAAATACGGTATCATTGGCTGGGGACGGGCATGCGGCTGGATGCTTCTGGGGCTGGCAGAGAGCCTGCCTTATGTGGAGAATGAAGGGACGTTTACGGCGCTTGAAAAGGCATACGGAGAGCTTTTGACTCAGGTGTTTAAATGGCAGCGGGAGGACGGCGGATTTTCGTGGCAGCTGTCTGCACAGGAGGGACATGCTGACAGCTCAGCGGAGGGAATGATAGGACTGGCATATGCGCTTGCTAAAAAAAATCTGCGGAAGGCAGCCTTTGATAGTGAGTCAATCTGTACGTTTGAAGCGGAAATGTGTGTGAATGAGAATGTGGCTCGTTTATGCGAGGTAGCAAAAGAGCGCATAATTAACGGGAAAGTTGGAAGCTGCTCGGGGGAATGCCTCGGTTTTGCGGAATATCCGCAGGTGTATGGAAGTTATCCGTGGGGAAACGGGAGCATACTGGGATTTCTGTCATTATGGAGTAAAGAATGGGAAGAGTAAGATACGCGACAAGAAATATTATGTTTGGTCTGGTCGGGAGTGCGGCGACGACAATCCTGAACTTTGTGCTGCGTCAGGTTTTTATTATGCGGCTGGGCGATACGCTTATCGGCGTTCAGGACCTTTACAGCGAGATACTGACAATGCTTTCGCTGGCAGAGCTCGGCGTCGGAACGGCATTGAATTACAGCCTGTATGGTCCTGTGGCGAGAGGCGAGCGTGAAAAGATAAAGTCATATATGCTGATGTACAAAAAAGCGTACCGGTTTATCGCCATCGTGATCGCTGTGATCGGGCTGGCGCTGGTGCCTTTTTTGCCATGGATCGTAAAGGGGGCGGATTATCTGACGCTGCGGCAGCTGCGCATGTATTATCTGCTTTTTTTGTTCAATACGGTCATCACCTATTTTGTGGCATATAAATACAGTCTTGCAAATGCGGAGCAGAGAAATTATATCCAGACGAATGCGGATGCGGTGACAAAGGCGGTCTCTGTGGTACTGCAGCTGTTGGGACTGCTCATTTTACCGAATTATATGCTGTATCTGCTCATTCAGGTAGGAGTGTCCGCCGGACAAAAGATTTTTATGAGCATATATCTGGACCGGAAATATCCGCTTCTGCGGGAAAAGGATGTCACAGAGCTGTCACCGGAGGAGAAGGGAGAGGTCGTCGGCAAGACAAAGGCGCTTATGATGCACCGGATAGGCGATATGGCGCGGCTGCAGACGGACGCCATCATTATCTCCACCTGCCTTGGCGTTGTATGGGTCGGTCTTATCGGAACATACAAAATGATAGTCAATTCCGTGTCAGGGTATGTGAATATTATTTTCAACTCGGTCATTTCCAGTTTTGGAAACCTGATCGCGACAGAAAGCAGGGAGAGACAGTATCGCCTCTTTCTGGTATACCGCTTTTTCGCTATATGGATTTACGGCTTTTCGGCAGTGGGCTTTTTTATGCTGCTGTCTCCTCTCGTGGAGCTATATGTGGGCGCGGACCGGGTGCTCGCTCCGGCTATCATTGCCTGGTATCTGATCGATTACTTTTTCAAAGGAGAGCGGGTGGTGCTCTCCAACTTTAAGACAGCGGCGGGAGTTTTTGAGGAGGACAAATACCTGTCGCTCATTCAGGGAATCGTAAATCTGGTCGTATCCATAGCGCTCGTTTATCAGATAGGTCTGGCGGGAGTTTTCATCGGGACGGTCGTATCGGGACTCATTGCGAATATCACAAAGCCCGTTATCATATACAGAGTCTGCTTTCACAAAAGCGCGGCTTCGTATTTTAAGGAATCTGTCAAGTATCTGGCGGTGATAGGCGCTGCTCTGGCGGTTTTGATCCCGCTGCAGAAGCTGCTGATGCCGACGGTGACGGCGGTGGGATTTATCGTGATGATCTTTGTGATAACGCTCGTATTTAACGGGATTTTCCTGCTCGTATTCGGGCGGTCGGAAGAATTTAAGTATCTGTATGGGATGGTAAAGGGGCGTTTTGTGAAATGATGCGGCTGAATTACCGGGAAGATGGTTTGGTCTGTCCGGTCAGGTTGTGAAAGCGCCGGAACGATACAAAAGTGACAGAAAGGCGGATAGCGATGATAATCATAGAGGTGATGGGCGGACTTGGCAACCAGATGCAGCAGTACGCTCTGTATCAGAAAATGAAAAGTCTTGGAAAAGAGGCAAAGCTGGATGTTTCCTGGTTTTTTGATGAAAACAGACAGAAGAGCGTGCTGGCGGCGCGCAGTCTGGAGCTGGAGTGGTTCGACCATCTTCCTATGGAGTGCTGCACAGAGCAGGAAAAGCGTGCGCTTTTGGGAAAGGGCGGATTTTTCGGAAAAGTAAAGAAAAAGCTTCTTCCGGGAACAGACCGGCATTTTCAGGAAACGGGTATGTATCATCCGGAAATTTTTGAATTGGACAACGCTTATCTGTCAGGATTTTGGGCATGTGAAAAATATTATGCAGACATTCTGCCAAAGCTGCGGGAGCTCATTGTATTTCCGAAGCAGGAGACTGGGGAAGCCGCCCGGCGCAATCGGGATTTGATGGAACGGATGGGAAAGGAAATTTCGGTCAGCCTGCATATTCGCCGGGGCGATTATCTCGATCCGGAAAACGCAGCGATGTTCGGGGGAATCTGCACAGATGCTTACTATGAAGCGTCTGTAAGATTTATCAGGGAACGCTTTCCGGAGGCTCATTTCTATGTGTTTTCGGACGACCCGGCCTATGCAAAGGAGCATTACCGGGAGCCTGACTTTACCGTTGTGGACTGGAATACCGGAAAGAACAGCCTGTTTGACATGCAGCTTATGAGCTGCTGTAAGCACAATATCTGCGCCAACTCCACATTCAGCTTCTGGGGCGCGCGGCTGAATCCGTCAAAGGATAAGATCATGATCCGGCCGGCGAAGCATAAGAACGGGCAGGATGTGGGGATGGAGAGGATGCAGGAGTTGTGGGAGGGGTGGAAGCTGATTGACGGGGAAGGGAAAGTGAGAGCAGAATAAAATGAAAATCGGATTAGAGAAAGAGATTTAGAAATCTTTCTGAGGGTTCAGCTATTAAAATTGTAAGTCATTGCAGTTTGTGGTATACTAAGCAAAATACTCTTTTTAGGAAAGCAATGGAATGAATTCTTTACCATATATTGAAATATTAAAAACGAAAATAAATATTACGACAATGGATGAGGCTGTCTCATGGATTGATGAGCATCTGGCAGAACTGTCAGGAAAATATGTCTGTATTTCCAATGTCCATACGACCGTTACAGCTTATCGGGATGAAAAATATCGGGCTGTGCAGAACGGAAGCGCGCTGAGTCTGCCCGACGGTAAGCCATTATCAATTGTGCAGCGACATCGGGGATATGAGAATGCAGGAAGAGTGCCGGGGCCGGATTTGATGCCGGAGATTTTTGCGCTTTCAGAGAAGAAAGGGTACAGGCACTATTTTTATGGAAGCAAGCAGTCCACGTTGGATGCATTAAAAGAAAGACTGTTGGAAAAATATCCGAAGCTCAATATTGTGGGAATGTATTCTCCGCCGTTTCGTCCTTTGACAGAAGAAGAGGATCAGGAAGCTGTGGAGCGCATCAATGCTGTAAAACCGGATTTTATCTGGGTTGGTCTGGGAGCACCAAAGCAGGAAATCTGGATGGCGGAGCATGAGAATCGGGTGCATGGCGTTATGCTTGGAGTAGGTGCAGGGTTTGATTTTCATGCGGGGACGATTAAACGCGCTCCGAAGTGGATGCAGGAATTGTGTATGGAATGGTTGTATCGGATATCACAGGATCCCAAGAGGCTTCTATGGAGATATCTGGATACGAACTTTTCTTTTTTATGGTATCTTTGGAAAGAAAAATGTCGGAATGGTAAAAGAGAACATAAAAAATCGTTGAAAATTGCGATGATCGGTCATAAGAGGATTCCGTCGCGGGAAGGCGGCGTCGAAATTGTTGTAGATGAGCTTTCTACAAGGTATGTAAAGTTAGGACATCGGGTAGATGCTTATAATCGCTGCGGGACACATGTATCCGGAAAGAAATTTGACGAGGCACGCGGTAAGAGCTACAAGGGTGTCCGGCTGATTCAGATTCCGACTTTTAAAAATAGTACGTTGAATGCACCGGTCTATTCTGTTCTTGCCACTTTCCGGGCATTGTTTGGTCGTTACGATGTAATACATTATCATGCAGAAGGACCATGTATGATGCTGTGGCTTCCAAAATTGTTTGGCAAACATGTGGTTGCCACGATTCATGGGCTTGACTGGCAGCGCTCCAAATGGGAAGGACTGGCTGTAAGAGTATTGAAGTTCGGGGAGAAGATGGCAGCGAAATATGCGGATGATGTGATTGTTTTATCGAAAAATGTTCAGGAGTATTTTCGGGAAAACTATGGACGGGAAACTGTATTTATTCCAAATGGAGTGAATCGTCCCACCTTGCGTAAGGCGGATATGATTCGGTCGCAGTATGGGTTGGAAAAAGATAGTTATATCCTTTTTCTTGCGAGAATCGTTCCGGAAAAGGGACTGCATTATCTGATCGAAGCATATCAACAGGTTGAAACGGATAAGCGGCTGGTAATTGCCGGAGGAGTCAGCCATTCAAGAGAATATATGGAGCAGATTCACGCTATGGCAGCAAAGGACAGTCGGATTCTTATGACAGACTTTGTGCAGGGACAGGTTTTGGAGGAGCTTTGCTCTAATGCCTATCTTTTCGTATTACCCAGCGATGTAGAAGGAATGGCAGTCAGTCTTCTGGAAGCTATGAGTTATGGAAACTGTTGTCTTGTGAGTGATATTAAAGAGAATACGGAAGTGGTGGAAACACATGCGGTAACGTTCCGAAAGGGCGACGTTTCGGATTTACGTGAAAAACTGAGAGAGTTATTGTCAGATGCGGAGCAAGTTGCTAAAATAAAATCTGAGAGCGCAGATTTTATTTGTGGAAAGTATCATTGGGACAGCGTTGTGGAAGAAACAATGAGTATTTATCGTAAAAACGAAAAAAGGAAAAAGTGAGTAGTGGAAATCAGAACAAATGCGCAGCTGGAAAAGATGCGCCTTGATGAAATACTATATTATATGTTTTTCGGCATTTTATTTGCAGCGAAGGGCGTCGGAATGAGCTGGGGAGAAAAGCCATTTATGCTTTGTATGTCGGCTGCACTTCTTTGTTTTGCAGTAAAGATGCTTTTGACAAAATATTCGTTGCGGGAATGGATTGTGATGCTATGTCTGATTGGTCTGGGAATTGTAATCTGGAACCAATCAGGGGAACAGGCGGCGCTGTTCGCATTTTTGGTCATTATCGGAATGAAAAATATTCCGGTCAAAAGACTGATGAAGTTTTGTTTTGCAGTGTGGAGTGCGGCGTTTTTTTTCAGCGCGGTTCTGGGAATTCTGCACATTCATGACGGAGTGGTTGTAGTACATCAGAAGCTTGGACTTGGTCCGGTAATCCGCTGGTCCTGGGGCCTTACACATCCAAATGTACTTCATGTATCTTATCTGATATGGGTTATGCTGTTTATCTATGTGTGTAATCTGAGTGGAAGGCATTTGTGGAAAGCTTCCGCAATGTTATTTTTGGGAAATATATTTGTGTTTTTATATTCCATCAGTTACACGGGGATTTTGATCGTGACCGGGTATCTGGTTTTGAATTTATATTTGGATGCACGAAAGAGACTGAGTTTTGTGGAAAAGGGTGTGCTTGAATGTATATTGCCTTTTTGCGTTATTTTTCCAATTGCGGGACCATTTTTAACGCATGGGAAAGTGTTTGATTTTTTCAATGATCTTCTTTCGACCCGCTTTGCACTTGTGAAAATGTTTTTTACGGATTTTAAGCTGTCTTTATTCGGAACGGCCGCAAGGTATGAAAATACAGTGGCGCATCTGACGCTGGACAGCTCTTTTGCGTACATGCTGATGTTATATGGATTCGTGGCATTTGTGTTGTTTATGGCAGCTTACCTTTTCATAATCCATCGGTTTATCCGGCGTGAGCAGAAAAAGGAGCTGGCAATCGTTCTTGCAATCTGTATGGCTGGAATTACCGAGCAGTTTTTGTTTAATCTCTCTTTTAAAAATTTGACTTTTTTCTTTTTAGGAGAGTTTTTATTCGAGCTTCTCGCCTCAAAAAAGGTAAAAGACAGTATCTGGACGCAGGAGCGTGCGTTGTTGCCTTTTAATGGAACGATAGGCTGTCATTCCAATCCGGCGAAGTATTTGGTAAGTGGCACTTTCAGGTTATGGAAACAGCGGAAAGTGATGGCAGTTGCTTTTGCAGCGGGGATCATTGCAGCGTTCATCTGTGCGTTTGGAATTCAGATGCCAGAGAATGTATATGTGAACAGAGGTCTGACGGAATATCGGAATAAAGACGAGGAAGGTTTTCTTGATCTGGAAAAAGTACCGGATGATTTTAATAGCATGGTGATCGGATATGAAGGACCGGATGTTGGAATGTATTGCTTTGAAGGGAATATCCTAAAGCTTGAATGGATACGAAATGTTGCAGGTGCTTATGTGCTTGGCATGGGGGCGGTTTGGGGAGTCAGCGGAGCATCAGGAGCCTTTATTGGGATTTGTGAGTGGAAAAGACGGGGCGGAAAGGTCTGGTTTGCTGCAGAAACACAGAAAAAGAGGCAGGGAAAATGAAAGTTTTAATTGTAAATAAATTCCTGTATCCGAATGGCGGATCGGAAACTTATATTTTTGAAATTGGAAAACAGTTAGAGAAGCTGGGACATGAGGTTCAGTATTTTGGAATGGAGCATGAAGGGCGTATCGTAGGCAATCATGCAGAAAGTTACACATCAGATATGGATTTTCACACGGGGAAGCTTTCAAAGCTGTTGTATCCGTTTAAAATTGTCTATTCTACTGAGGCAAGGAAAAAAATCCGCAGAGTACTGGAAGATTTTCTGCCGGATGTGGTACATTTGAATAATTTTAATTTTCAATTGACACCGTCAATTCTGTATGAAATCCGGGCTTTTGAAAAGAAATCCGGACATAAGATACAGATTGTATTTACAGCACATGATTATCAGCTTGTCTGTCCGAACCATCTTTTGATGAAACCGGATAAAAGTCTGTGCTTCGAATGTCTGGATGGTCATCCAGGACATTGTATGAAATATGGCTGTATTCATGGCTCTCGTGTTAAAAGTGCAGTTGGAAGTCTGGAAGGGTGGCTATACCGCAGACTCCGTGCCTACCGGATGATTGACACGGTAATCTGTCCCAGCAGATTTATGGAACAAAAACTGTCTGTACATCCGGATTTGAGAGGGAAGACAGTTGTAATGCATAATTTTGTAGAGTTGTTTTCGGAAGACGTATTTGAAAAGCAGAACTATGTGTTGTATTTCGGACGTTATTGCGAAGAAAAAGGAACGCCAACCCTATTGGAGGTATGCAGGAAACTTCCGGAGATTCCGTTTGTATTTGCCGGAGGAGGACCGTTAAAAGAGGAGGTCGCTCAGGTCAAAAATATAACGGACAAGGGATTTTTAAAGGGAAGAGAGCTTGCGGAAACCATTGGCTCTGCACGTTTTTTTGTGTTTCCATCAGAATGGTATGAAAATTGTCCATTTGCGGTGCTGGAAGCTCAGGCATACGGTACGCCGGTACTTGCTTCCAATCTGGGAGGAACGCCGGAGCTGGTGCAGAATCATATAACCGGAGAAATCTTTACAGGTGGGAATGCGGACGAGCTGTTGGAGAAAATTCAAAGGTTGTGGAATGATCGCAGCCTTTTAGAACAATATACAGTAAATTGCCGTAAGGCAAAGTTTGAGACTGCGAAGGAATATTGCGTCAGTCTGGTCAAAATTTATCGCGGAGAGGCAGTTTGATGATAGCTGCCATTTCAACAAACAGGAGGAGAAATATTTATGGCAAAAAGAACTTTATATGGAACCGTAATTATCACATATCGTTGCAATGCACACTGTAATATGTGCGATTGCTTCCGGGATCCAACACGTCCCGAAGAGGAGATCACGCTGGATGTGATCAAAAAGCTGCCGGAAATGGCATTTACAAACATTACAGGCGGAGAACCGTTTATCCGTCAGGACATTGCGGATATTGTGCGGGAATTGTATAAAAAATCTGACCGTATAGTGATTTCCACAAACGGATATTTTACAGACAGAATTATCGCGCTGTGCAAGGAGTTCCCCAAAATAGGAATTCGTATCAGCATTGAAGGACTTCAGGAAACAAACGATAAGATCAGAGGAATTCCGGATGGCTTTAATAGAGGATATACAACCTTAAAAACTCTTGTGGAAATGGGACATCCGGACGTAGGATTCGGAATGACGGTTCAGGATATGAACTGTGAGGATTTAGTGCCTCTTTACAACATTGCAAACGATATGGGAATGGAATTTGCAACGGCAACATTGCACAATTCTTTCTATTTCCGTAAAACGGACAACAAGATTGATAATAAGCTGAAGGTATCGCAGAATTTTGAAAAGCTGATTAATGAGCTGTTAAAGAGCAAATCCCCGAAGAAGTGGTTCCGGGCATATTTCAATCATGGCCTCATCAATTATATTTACGGAAATAAGCGTCTCCTTCCTTGCGATATGTCGCGCAACGCTTTTTTTATCGATCCATTCTGCGATGTGATTCCGTGCAATGGTATGGCGAAAAAAGCAGTAATGGGAAATTTAAGAGAGCAGAGTTGGGAAGAGCTTTGGAACTCCAAGCAGGCGCAGGAGGTGCGTGTCTGCGCGAAGAACTGCGACAGAAACTGCTGGATGATCGGTTCTGCTTCTCCGGCGATGCATCGTTATATCTGGGTGCCGGCATGGTGGGTTGTAAAGCATAAGTTTTTGAAGGGTGGAAAGTACAGTTTGAAAGAAAATAAGTTTATTGAGGGAGTTTGATAAAGTAAAATGAAGAAGAGATGTGCTGAAATAACTGAGTGGTTGCGAAAAGTTGTGTGGATTTTATTTGCAGTGATTATAGGATATTTATTGATCTCCAGTATATTCAGCACATGTTATACTGGGGCTTTAGAGTATATAACTAATAGTGGAAAATATGAGATAAATACAGAGCATACATTTTTTTTAAGAGATAATTGGTGGGTGCATTTGGCTGTATTTATATGTATTTCAATGACTTTATGTGTAAAACGGAAAAAGAAAATTTATCCAATTAAAAATGTTTTATTTGTGTCAGCGGTATTGCTGATAATATTGCTTTATATTGTATATGGGGGTCAGTATTATCCAAAGGCAGACCAAAGAAGAGTGGTAGAAATTGCAGCAGAATTTTGCAAGCAGGATTATTCAGCTGTTGAAAAGGGTGGATATTTATACTTAAATCCACATCAGCTAGGAATTATATTATACTTTATGGTTTTATCTAAATTATTTGGAGAACTTAATATAGTTGCGTTTCAAGTAATAAATATATTTTGGATTATAGTATCATTTGCAGAACTTGTATGGATAGGTGGAAATTTGGATTATAGAAGTGGGGGAAGGCAGAGGTTAATGACATCTATATGCGTATTCCTGTTTTTCCCATGGACATTTTATGTGACATATTTGTATGGTACAGTAATTGGAGAAGCTTTGTCATTGGGGGCGATATGTTGCTTAATGTTATTTAAAAAGAAAAAAAGAGTAGGGTATATAATTTTAGGAAGTATAAGTATTGGGGCGGCTGTTTTACTAAAATCTAATTTTATGATTTTTGCGATTGCAATGATACTGTATTTAATAAATGAAAGTATTAATGAAAATGAAAAAATAAAATCTATTTTATTTATTTGCTTTATTGTTACGGCACTGATGGTGGGGAAAACAGGAGCTGATGCTTATTTGGAGAATATATCAGGGGGAAAGAATATAAAGGGCGTTCCGATGCTGGCATATGTTGAAATGGGATTACAGGATGGAAAAACAGCGCCTGGGTGGTACAATGGATATAATCATAATGTATACAGGGAAAATGATTGTAACTATGAAAACACAATGGAAACGATTAAAAATGATATGGCAGAAACCGTATTATTGCATTGTAAAAATCCGATGACATCTATCAGTTTTTTTGTAAAAAAAGTGACTGCTCAATGGAATAATCCAACGTTTCAATCTTTGTGGTCAATAGAAGGGAGAGAAGGGAAAAATAATTTACAATGGATTTTAGAGGGAAATGGGAGATGGTTCTATATTTTTTTTGTAAATATTTTTCAAACGGTAATATACATAGGCGTACTATTTTTTGTGAAATTGCGGTTTAGAAAAGGAAAAATGGATGAGACACTTTTGCTCTTAATATTTCTAGGAGGTTTTGTATTTCATATAATATGGGAAGCAAAATCAATGTATGCTATGCCGTTTTTTCTATTATTATTACCAATATCTTGCAATGGCTGGGAAGAATATAACTATTTTTTGAAAAATAAGTTAAATGAAATAAGAGAGAATGGATGGACTTTTCATCACAAAAAAGCACTTATGGTATTATTGGCATGCACGACTGCGATATGTATCATTTCATATACAGATACATTTTCAAAAATATTTGCAAGAAAGGATGATACCGGAATTTTTAATCCATATACACAGGATGTGGTAAATTATGAAAAGTTGGAGATGAGGGAAAGTCAAAATGAATCAAAAAGTAAAAGATAAAATTGCGCAGTGTGTTTATTTATTATATAAGAATAAAATTTTAAAAAATAACATTAAAGTCTATACCGTAGATGAGACAATCGATCATTTATTAGACACTCAAAAGAGTTTGGTTCGCTTTGGAGATGGCGAGATTACGATGATCCGTGGGCGGAGTTTGCAGTTACAGAATACAGATGTGCATTTAATAGAGGATTTGAAGAGGATTTTGCATTATGATCATGAAAATCTTATGGTATCCGTGCCGGATATTTTTGATGGCGTAGAGCAATATCATGAAAAAAGTATGCAGTTTTGGAAAGATCATTTACTTTTTTCAAGAAGAATTTATGAAAAATATTGCAGAACAGATCGAATCTATTGTAATACATCGGTATCAAGATGTTATTATGCGTATCAAGATAAAAGTTCTTGCAGCGCATGGTTTGAAAAAATTAGAAGAATATGGAAAAATAGAGATATTATAATTGTAGAAGGGGTTCGCTCTCATTGTGGCGTTGAAAATGATTTATTTTCTCAAGCAGCAAGTATAGAACGTATTATTGGACCAGCAAGTAATGCTTATGAAAAACTGGATAAGCTGGAACAAGAATGTCTGAAATATCCAAAAGATAGATTGTTTTTATTGGCGCTAGGAGCAGCTGCAAAGCCATTAGCAGAAGACTTGTTTCTGAAGGGATATAGAGTAATTGATATAGGAAATTTAGATATGGAGTACGAATGGTTTTTAAGAGGAGCAAAAAACAAAATGAAGCTTGAAAAACATTTCGCAGAGTCCGTAGAGGAAAATCATAAAGCAGGATATGATGAGTATTTGAGTCAGATTAAAGCCCGTATTTGTTAGAAAAATTTTCCAACATGGAGGATAAATTGTGATTGCAAAGTTAAAATATATATTTACTAAAAAGGATAAATTGAAAATGTTGTTATTACTATTAACAGTAATAGCAGGAAGCTTTTTGGAATTGATGGGGGTAGCTGTTTTTTCTCCATTTGTGAATATTTTAATGAATCCGGATATGATTCAGGGGAAATGGTATTTAAAATGGATTTATGATATATTTCACTTTACTACATCGAATGCTTTTTTAGCTGCATTAACGGGTGTAATTATATTCATATATATTTTTAAAAATGTTTTTCTTGCTTTACAGAAAAATTGGATTTATAAATTTTCATATGGTATACAGCTGAAAATTTCAACAAAACTATTGAAGACGTATGTTCGAGAACCTTATACATTCCATTTGAGTCATAATATTGCAATACTTCAAAGAAGTCTTCAGGAAGATACAGACTTATTTACAAAGGGGATTATTCATGCGATGGAACTTGTTGCAGAAATTGCAGTCTGTGGCACATTAGGAATTTATTTGTTTTTAGTGAGTAAATCTATAGCTGTTACTGTTGTAATTTTATTACTTGTCAGTTTGTTTATATTTACATCTCTTTCCAGAAGATATTCTAAAAATTTAGGAAAACAATGTCAGCAATACAAGTCAAATTTATATCAATGGGTAAACCAGTCTCTGGGAGGAATTAAAGAATTAAAAATTTTAAACCGTGAAGAATATTTTATCAATGCTTATGAGGATAATTACAAAAAATATGTTCATGGTTTAAGAATAAATCGTCTGATTGCAACACTGCCGAAATACTTTGTAGAAGCAGTCTGTATGACAGGGCTTTTACTTGCTGTTTTGATCAAAATGTTCTGGGGACAGAAGGAGGATTTCACAGCTTTTATCCCTCAGCTTTCCGTATTTGCGGTAGCGGCTTTCCGCCTGCTCCCTTCTGTGGGGAAGATCAATGAGCATGTAGCAGATATTCTTTATTCCCTGCCCTCTCTGGATCTGATCTACCATGATTTAAAGGCAATCGAAGAGGAGCCGGAAATCAAGCGGAAAGAAGAACTGGAATGGCAGTTTGAAAAAGAGATTTCTGTGAAGAAGGTTTGCTATCATTATCCGGATAGTGAGGATATGGTAATTGATAACGCCTCCTTTGATATTCCGAAAGGAAAAACAGTTGCATTTATCGGTCCTTCGGGTGCAGGAAAGACCACAATGGTGGATATTATATTGGGGCTTTTACAGCCGCAGTACGGTAAAGTTTATGCGGATGATCTTAACATACATAAGCATTCTTATGTGTGGCAGAAGGAAATTGGATATATTCCTCAGGTCATTTATTTGTCAGATGATACAATTCGGAATAATATTGCATTTGGCGTTGATAAGGACCAGATTGATGAGAGCGCGATTGAAAGTGCGCTGCGCAGGGCACAGCTCTATGAATTTGTAGAGAATCTTCCGGAAGGGCTTGATACGGTGGTCGGAGATAGGGGAGTGCGTTTGTCAGGCGGACAGCGTCAGAGAATCGGAATTGCCAGAGCGCTGTACCATGATCCGGAGGTGCTTGTTCTGGATGAAGCCACTTCGGCGTTGGATAATGAGACAGAAGCGGCAGTGATGGAGGCAATCGACCATTTGCAGGGAACAAAGACAATCCTGATCATTGCGCACAGGCTGACGACGATCAGGAATGTGGATATGATTTATGAGGTTTCCGGAGGAAAAGTAAGGCTGAAAGAGAAAGAGGAAGTATTTCCGGATATGAAAGAAGGACAGGTTGAAGAATGAAAATTGTTTTTGTAGTGCCGGACATGGCGGGGGGAGGAACCGAAAGGGTTATTTCGTTGCTGGCGAATGAATATGTGAGTCGCGGTATACAGACGGCAATTCTTTCTTTTGCAGGAAATCAACAGGCTTATGCTTTGGATGAGCGGGTAGAGCTCATTAGTGCAGGCGGAGCTTCTGCGGGAAGTTTTAAGGTACGGATTAATCGTTTAAAGGCTATGCGGCAGTACTTTAAGAAAAATAAGGAAGCTTATATTTTTTCATTCAGTACGATTGGAACAGGTTTTATTGTTTTGTCTACATTATTTATGAAACGAAATATGTTGGTTTCGGAGAGAACGGACCCCAATAGCTGTGACCACAAAATGTATCGGAATTTTTTTTATAGATTTTCTACCGCAGTGGTATGTCAGACGCAGGAAGCGGCGAATAGTTTTCCAATGTATCTGAGAAAAAAAACATGTGTGGTAGGAAATCCGATAGATCCTGCAATTCCAGATAGATTTGAAGGAATGCGACGAAAAAGCATTTGTGCAGTAGGAAGATTGGAGCCAGTAAAAAATTTTGAAATGCTGATTGAGGCATTTCAGATTTTTAGGGATAAGCATTCGGACTTTATTTTGGAGTTATATGGAAAAGGAAGTATGGAAGAGAAATTACGAGAACTTGTCCGAACCAAAAAGATTGAGAAACAGGTAATATTCCATGGATTTTGTTCAAATGTGAAAGAAAAGATCAAAGATACTTCCATGTTTGTACTTTCCTCCAATTATGAAGGGGTTTCTAATTCTATGATAGAAGCATTGGCGATGGGAATTCCTGTAATTGCAACAGATTGTCCGATTGGTGGTTGTCGTACCTATATTCAAAATGGGAAAAATGGACTGCTTGTTCCAGTAGGAAATACAAAAAAAATGGCAGAAGCTATGACAAGGATAGCGGAGGATTTAGAGTTTCCTGAAAGGTGTAAAAAGGAGGCTGAAAATATTCGAAAAAGTTGTTCGGTTAAGAAAATAGCGGATGAGTTATTGGAAATAGCAGAGAGAAATATATAAAAGGGGAAGAGAGAAGATGCGAGTTTTGTATATGTCACATCGATACCATACAAATCAGAATACGATTATGAAGGGGTGGAGAGAAAAGGGGCATGAAATCTGTTTTATCAGTCAGTTTGCTGGAAAGATTGAGGATTATACATATGTGAAACCAATTGTTTTGGGATATGGTACTTTATTCAAGATATTCGATTGGTTTTATGTTAATGTGCTGTTTAGAAATAAAGCAAATGCAATTGATATGAAGTTAAAATGCGGTTGGCCGCCAATTCAAAAAATGGCAAAGATTATCAGGGAATTTCAGCCGGATGTCGCAATCATCAGAGAAAGATCGGTATATTCTATTTTTATGACTGCGATATGCAGATATTATCATATCCCGACAATTCTCTATAATTTGAGCCCGGTATGGGATGTTAAATTTAAAGATGATTTGGCGCATAAGATTGTCTGGAAACTAACGCCACAGTATCGGATGACACCGGTAGATGTAGTGGGAATTAGCTATGAAGGAAAGAAAAAGGATAAAAATAGTTACTGGGCACCATTTTTGATGGAGCCTCAGTTGGCGTGGAATGAAAGAAAATATTTTAGAAATAATAGAATCAATTTATTCTGTATTGGGAAATATCAGGAACGGAAAAATTTGTGGATGATGGTATATGCCATAGAAAAACTTGGAAAAAAATATCCGCTGCATTTAACGATTACAGGCGAATTATCGAATCATTTTCACCAGGAATATTATGACAAAATAACGACATATGTAAAAGAACATGGAATGGAAGAACAAATTACGTTTTATGCAAATCTAAATAAAAAAAGGGTAATGGAAGAATATGCAAATGCGGATTTGTATGTGATTCCAAGTACTGGAGAGCCTGCTTCTATAACAGTAATCGAAGGAATGGCATTTTCGATTCCTGTTATCAGTGGAAGTGATAACGGGAGTGCAAATTATATTGAAAACGGAAAAACAGGATATGTTTTTGAGGATTGTAATCAACAGGATCTGGAAGAAAAAATAGAGAAAATTATTCAAGATAGAGAACATATAGTGGAAATGGGAAAAGCTGCGTATGAGCATGTGAAAGAGAATTTTCAATTTGACCGGTATTATGGAGTGGTAGAAGAAATATTAAGCAAGCAAAATTGGAACAATACATGATTATATTTTAGGATGGAAAATAGAAGGTACTTTGAATGATGAATTATAGAAAAAATTTGAAAATAATGAGAAAATTAAAAAAACTTTCATTCATATTTACTGCTAGTGTGCTCTTTTTTCTTATTTTTTCTTATTCTACTAGTCCACTTTATCCATATTCTTATGGTTGGGATTCCGCTTTTTTTCAACTGGTAGGAAAGGGGATGGTGAAAGGATATTTGCCATATCGTGATTTTTTTGATATGAAAGGTCCGTGGTTGTTTTTTATACAATACGTGGGGACTTTTATAGGAAAATATGGGGTTTTTTTGCTGCAATGTATGTGGGGGGGGGTAACTGTGGAAATTTGTTTGAAATGTGAACAGATTTTTTTGCTGCAAAGTAGTGCAAAAAGTATGATTTTGCGTTTGCTCCCATTGGGAATGATAATGGCTATTACAATAGAGGGAGGAAATTTAACAGAAGAATGGAGTTTGCCATTATTATTTTTATGTTTTTATCTGGCACTTCAGTACATTATGGGTGAAAAAAAGGAACACAAAATATTATGGGGATTAATCTATGGAATTGCTTTTGGAATTATTTCATTGATCAGAATTACAAATACGGTATTAATTTGTGCAATTGTTGCAACGGTATCTATATCATTAATCACACAGAGGATGTGGTTAAATTTAATAAAAAATGCAATAGCATTTTTAGGAGGAGTTATAATTTCATTTAGTATTCCAGTTCTGTATTTTAGTGGGAATGGAATGCTGGGAGAAATGTTTTATGATACATTTATTTTTGGGGGTGTTTATGGGACAGAAGGATTTGGATATGGGACAGGGAAATGTTTGATATTGCTCCTGTTTTTGCCTATTGGGATGTTAATTATTACTAGGACAAAGAATAGACTGCTTTGGTTATTAGCTTTTTTTAATATGTCAGGAATGTTGATTGTATTAGGAATGGGAAATAGTACGCTTCATGATTATATGTTAGTTATTCCTGGAATGATGTTGGGAATTTGGATTTGGAAAAGCAACAGCAAAATTAAAAAGGAATTATGGAAGAAAGTAGTAGTAGCGGCAATGTTTATTGGTGTTTTTACTTATCCATGTTATAAAATGATATATGTAACAAAAACAGTCTTTGAGCAGAATTCAGAAGAAGTAAAAATGGATTATGAAAATATTATTGAAATAGCAGCAGAAGTTAGAAAAAAGGGAGGAAATGAAATATGGGGATATGAGGTGCCATTAAGGGTATACCTGATTTCAGAAATGATGCCTTATAGTCGATATTGTGGCTGGCAGGAGCATTATATGAAGCTTATGCCAACAATAAAATGGGAAATAATAGATATGTTGGAAAAGAATCCTCCTCAGTGGATTGTGACAAAAACTGGTCAGGTTATAGACGCAACAATATGGGGGAAGATTGATAAAAACTATATTGAATATAAAAAAAATAATGATTATACTTTGTATGAGTGTAGAGAAAAATTTAGGGATATTAAGTAGGAAGGTAAAATATGTGTAGAAATCAAAGCTTAATCACAATATTGACACCCACATATAACCGGGCAAATAGACTTCAGAAATTATATGAGAGTTTAAAAAGTCAGACAGAAAAAGAATTTAACTGGTTGATAGTGGATGATGGAAGTACAGACTATACAGAGAATCTTGTTAAAGGGTGGCAACAGAAAAAGGAATTAGAAATTAGATATATAAAAAAGCAAAATGGGGGAAAGCATACCGCATTAAATGAAGGAATTTTTCAAATCAGGACAAAATTGACATTTATTGTAGATAGTGATGACTTTCTTCCGTCTATGGCAATTGAAACAATTATAAAGTACCACCAAAAATATTGTGATTTACCTGGATTATGTGGATATAGTTTTTTGAGATTTTATCCGGATGGTTCAGTAAATGACTCTTTCTATTCTGAAAATGAAAAAATTGACACCTATGTGAATGCGCGGATTAATGCAGGAATTGGGGGAGATAAAGCAGAAGTCTTTTTTACAGATATATTAAAAAAATATCCATTTCCAGTTTTTGGGAAGGAACGCTTTTTGCCAGAAGATTTGGTGTGGGTAAAAATGTCTGGACCTTATAAGATGGTTCATATCAATGAATGTATTTATATTAGTGAGTATCTGGAGGAGGGGCTTACAAAATCTGGAAGAAAAATGAAATTGAAATCCCCAATTGGAATGACTGCAAGGTCAGCAGCATATCTGGAAGATAACACGGTAAATTTTAAAACAAAATGTAAGATGGCATTTCTTTATCAGATTTATGCTAATGTATGTGGACAAAATCAGGCCATAAAGATTCAAAATTGGAAATCAAAAATTCTTTTAGTCTTTTTTTTGATGCCTGGAAGATTGGGCAGTGTAATATGGAAAAAGAAATATAAATAAACATATGGGGAGAATAAATGTGAGTATTTTATATATAGTGATTCCTGCTTATAATGAATCAGAAAATGTAGAGAGTATAGTAAAAGGATGGTACCCTGTTATACAGAGGCATAGCAGTAATGGAAACTCAAGGCTAGTTATTATTGACGACGGGAGTAAAGATAATACATATGAAATATTACAGAAGCTTTCTTCAAATATGCCTTTGTTAATACCAATAAAAAAGGAAAATGGGGGGCATGGCGATACTGTGTTATTTGGGTATAGATATGCTTTGAATAACGGAGCAGACTATATTTTTCAGACAGATTCAGATGGACAGACCAATCCGGCAGAATTTGAAAATTTTTGGCAGATGAGAAATGAATATGAAGCAATTTTCGGATACAGAGTAAAAAGAGAAGATGGAAAGTTCAGATTATGGGTAGAAAAAATCTTATGTTTGATTTTAAAATTTCAATTTAAAGTATCCGTACCGGATGCAAATGCACCGTTTCGATTGATGAAAGAATCATATGTAAGACGATATATTGATATAATGCCGGAACATTATAATCTGCCAAATGTAATATTGACAGTAATGGGGGCTTTTTATCAGGATCATGTAAGGTTTGAAGAAATTTCATTTAAGCCTAGACAGGGAGGGCATAATTCAATCAATGTTAAAAGGATTTTTCAAATAGGATATCAGGCATTGTCAGATTTTGCTGAAATCAAGAAAAACGCAGAAAAATTGATGTAATGAAAAATAAATAGAGGTAGAAAGGATAAGGGGATGCCATATCAGTTAGACATCCCCCATTGTATTATTTTCCAATGCCCTCATATAAAATATGATAAGATTCAAAATCGTTTGTTTGAAGACAGTTTCTTCCATCTAAAATGATGGGGGTTTTCATAGACAGGAAATCTGCGGCTTTTAATGCTTTTACTTCAGGCCATTCTGTAAAAATAAAGCAAATATCAGCATCAGAAAGGGTATCAGGGATAGAGCTGCAATAGGTAATATTGCCACTGACATGTTTTTTGAAGTTTTCTATGCCAACAGGATCCCATGCGCGGACTTTTGCACCATCGTCCAGCAAGATTGGGATATTGACAAGAGAAGGAGCCTCTCGCAAATCATCAGTGCCTGGCTTGAATGTTAATCCTAAAACAGCAACATTTAAGCCAGCTAAGTCAGGATAATGTTTTCTGGCTTTTTTTAATAATTTGAGTTTTTGCTGCTCATTTACTTCGATAGCAGCTTTAACGGTTTTTAATTCTACATCGTTGTAAGAGGCAACCCAGCTTAAGGCTTTTGTATCCTTGGGAAAGCAGGAGCCGCCATAACCGATTCCGGCATGGAGAAATTTATTTCCAATACGGGGATCATACCCCATTCCGGCGGAAACATCTTCAACGTTAGCACCGACAATTTCGCAGAGGTTTGCGATTTCGTTGATATATGAGATTTTTAGGGCGAGAAAGTCGTTGGAGGCATATTTGATCATTTCAGCGCTTCGGCGGTTTGTAATAAGAAGAGGCGTATCAGGAAAACCGGCATAAACCTGCCGCAGTAAGTTCTCGCTGAATTCATCTTCGACGCCAACTACAATTCTGCTTGCGTGGAGAGTGTCATGTACGGCAGTACCCTGTGATAAAAATTCAGGATTGGATGCAACGCTTATTTGCACAGGGTGTTTTAGGGTACTGCGAATCAGCTGCTCTACTTTATCATTTGTACCAATCGGAACAGTGGATTTGACAACAATAACACAATCATGTTCCACTGTTTCTGCAATCTGGGAAGCAACCTGATATACATAAGAAAGATTAGCTGAACCGTCTTTCTTTTCTGGAGTTCCAACTCCAATAAAAATAACGTCTGCATTTTGGTAGGCAGATATGTAATCGGTCGTATAGGTAAGGCGTGTACGGTTTTTATCCATCAATTTCTCAAGACCGGGTTCATAAATGGGGCTGTGGCCCTGCTGCATAGCAGAAATTTTGTCAGTATCGACATCAACACAGGTAACATGGTGACCGGATTCTGCCAGGCATACCCCGGTAACAAGACCTACATATCCGGTGCCTGCAATTGAGATATTCATTTTTTTGAGTTCTCCTTTTATTTGTTGTACATATTTATCATAATCCAGTATAGAGGGTTTTCAATAAGATGTCAAAAATTTTTGCCGTTGTCAAATTAAAAATTTTGCCGTATGATAAAAGATATTGAATAAAGGCTGTAAAAAATATGAAATCTTGGACAAAGAAAATTCTTTTAGCAGATCAGAAAAAATTGCGGAAATATTAATTGTTTTTTTTATAATAGGACTGATTCCGACTTTATACCTTTCCGGATATGTGTATGTAACTGGATATGATTATGGATACGATTACAGGGCAAGGAAATCTGGTTTACAATTTTTCAGGATATTGCAGCTGGAAGTATTTTGGAATAGCGGATATTGGATTGTTGCGTGGATTATGCTGGGAATTCAATTTTGGCAATCAGTTTGCTGATGCATTATATTATGTGGAAAAGGATGTATTTGGGAAGAGTAATCTGGATTTATACGAATATTTTAGTACTAACGATGATGATTCAGTATTTTCCATCGACTAAATCAGGGATTTTCTGGTATAATGGCTGTGTGTATTATATTGTACCGTATGGATTGCCATGCTTGCTGTGTTGGCATGCGGTAAATTTATGGATATGGCGAAAAAGCATTATTGGATCTGGGTATTGATTTGTATAACTTTTTGGGAGGATCTAGTTACCTGGCATCGCTCTTTGCCTTTATAAGAAGTTGTAACAAAAAAGGAGCACATAGGTAAAAAGCCTTTGATTTTTTTACTTTATTTAATAATTGTACTGTTGGTGCATGAAGACTTCTGGAAAAAAGAATTAAAAACTCATTTTGAGAGATCAGGATGTGAACGAAGTCAAGCTGCCTGTGATGAATTCAGGTCAGGGATCGTTCATACACAGGGGATGGTATTGGAGAATTCCAAAGGATAGGCGAGTATTGTTGTATGTCAGTTCTTTCAGAAAGATTGGGTGGCGAAGGTGTCGAGAAAAGAGTTAATGAGGATGAAAATGGTTAAGATTTTCTATTGTGGAATAGCTGGAATATTTACAGCCATTGCAGGATTTCTGTTTACAATATCGATTTTTCTTCATTGTGAGACAGAAATTCATGTGTCAGAAGGGGCAAAATCTATCGTGACTCATACACCATATCTTTATGTGGGGGCAGCCATGATAATATTATTGTTAGTTATTTTGGAATGTATATTTTTAGAAAAAATTTTTCATAGTTCTGTAAAACAGGAAAAAATTAGTAAGTGGATATTTGTCAGTGGATGTATTATTATTCTGGCAGAAGGGCTGTTTTGGATTTTATTTTATGATAGTATTCCTGTCTTGGATCAAATGGATGTTTATAGGGAAGCACAGAAAATCGCAGGTATAAAAGGCGTAGAGTCTGATCCTACGTATCTGATGCAGTTTCCGCGTAACAGAGGAATTACATTGGTCATGGCTATGCTGATTAGAACATTTGGAGATTCTTTTTTACCGTTTCGCTTTTTGAATCTGGCAGCGGCACTTTTGATTTATGTCAGTATTTGCCTGTCAGTTAAGGAGATATATCAAAATCGAATTATATTCGCGATGAGCTGCATTTGGATGGTGTTTTTTTATCCGTTGATCGAATATGTATCATTTTTATATGGAACACTGTTATCGATTGCATTTGCGTCTTTGGGAATTTACGGTGTAATAAAACTGATTCATAATGAAAAGCTGCGATATGGATTCCTTTCTGCCATTGCATTTTCAATTGGAATTTTGATGCATCAGTCTGCGGCAATTGCATTGATGGCAGCATTTATTTATATGTTTTTTAATATAAAAAGCAGGAAAAGCGCATTGAGGATAGGAATAAGTTTTGTTTTGTGTCTGGGAATGATAGTTGGAATTCAAAAAACAGTGGACAGTACTTATCTTTATATTTCTGGAACAGATGAGGGAACGTCAATGCCGTTAACTTGTACAATATATATGGGGTTGACGGCTGAGAACGGTGCGGCAGGTCCGGGGAGTCAGGATGGTTCTCAGGGAGTTATTTTTGCGGAAAATAACTATGATAAGGATGCGACAAACAAAGATGCGCTGAAGCGTATTGGAATTGTGCTGGAAGAATATTTTTCAGGAGAAAGAGATTGGCGGTTTTTTGAGAAAAAGATTGAATATCAGTGGTTGGATTCGACATTTGGTGCCAGAAAAATTACAAGGCTGAATGATACGGAAAATGGCGCCCCATTGAATTCTCAGGCATTTACTGCATTTTACAACAGCGGGATTCGTGATATAATATTCAAAATATCAGTGGGAATTATGATAGCGGTTTATGCAGCATCATTTCTTGCAGGTATTCAGATGTTAAGAAGACCGGAGAAACATGCGGCACTGATATTGCCGCAGCTCTATGTAATTGGAGGCTTTTTGTTTCAGTTGATGTGGGAATCCTTGTCAAGATATTGCCTGGGATATTATATCTGGCTATTCCCGGGAGCAATGGGGGCAGTTTATACGGCATATAAATTTGTTTCAAGAAAAGTGGAAATAAAATTGATGCGTTATACCGGCTGATACATGAAAATAGAAAAAATGAAGAGGCAAAAAATGAGGGATAATATATTATATCTGGTAGTTCCGTGTTACAACGAAGAAGAGGTTTTGAATAAAACGGCAGATGTTCTGCAGAAAAAAATGCAGAGGATGATGAAAGAAAATAAAATTTCGGGTAAGAGTAAAATTTTGTTTGTGAATGATGGAAGTAAGGATCGGACATGGAATATCATTTATCAATTAACGCGTAGAAATTCTATGTTTGCAGGATTAAGTTTTTCAAGAAATTATGGACACCAGAGCGCTATTCTGGCAGGTATGATGGCAGCAAGGAGTCATGCGGATATAGTTGTTACTATTGATGCGGATCTTCAGCAGGATATTGAAGCGTTGGATCAGTTTTTGGAGTATTATCAAAACGGATGTGAAATTGTATATGGAGTGCGGAACGACAGGAACACAGACGGATTTTTCAAAAAAATGACAGCGGGCGTTTTTTATAAGCTGATGCATCTTTTGGGGTGCCGGACGATTACCAATCATGCGGATTATCGGCTGATGTCAAAAAAGGCGCTGGATGCGCTGGCAGAGTTTAAGGAAACGAATTTGTTTTTGCGCGGACTGATCCCCACGATGGGATTTCAGTCGGACATTGTGTATTTCGACGTAAAAGAGAGGGAAGCGGGGCAGTCGAAGTATACGTTTAAAAAGATGCTGACCCTTGCGATGGATGGTATTACTTCTATGAGCACAAGGCCGTTGGAGCTGATCATTGTTCTTGGATTTTTAACTTGTCTGGTAAGTGTCGGGATTTTTATTTCCTGTATCTGGGACTGGGCGCATGGGCAGGTGGTTGCGGGATGGACGACAACGGTGGCGTCTACTTGTCTGATCGGCGGGATGATGCTGCTTTCCCAGGGAATCATTGGGGAATATATTGGGAAAATTTATATGGAAAGCAAGGGCAGGCCGAGATATATAGTGGAGTCGATGATCTTACGGGAAGATGAGGAGTGCGGCGGTGAAAGTAATCAGCAAAGTGTGGAAGAATGATAGAAAACTGTCGGGAGACAATGGCAATGAGCATAAAGATTGATATTCATGCGGATGATTTTGGCGAATCCATACATGCCAGCGAGGATATACTGGATTGCATAAAGGCGGGAAAACTGGACAGTATCAGTATACTTACCAATATGAGTTGTTTTGAAACCTGTGTAAAACGATACCGGGAAGAGGAAACAAATTTTCCGAAAAAACCCAAGATTTCAGTCCATTTAAACTTTATGGAGGGCAGCTGTCTGGCAGATCCGAAAAAGCTGCCCGGTTTGGTGGATGCGGAAGGGCATTTTTGTATCTCATGGGGAAAATTATTTTTGCAGTCGTTCCTGCCCGGAAAAAAGAAAATGCAGGAACAACTGCAAATGGAGATGGAATTGCAGATTCGAGCATTTAGACAGGCATTTCCGGAGCTGAAAAAACTGAGGTTTGACAGCCATCAGCATACGCACATGATCCCGGTAGTTGCTGCCGCCTTATTTGAGGTGATCAGGAGAAATAATCTGGAAGTGGAGTATATCCGTGATTCCAGAGAGCCGATGCTTCCGTTTTTAAAGGAAATGTCTTTGTATCCGACATATCGCCCTGTAAATTTTGTGAAGAATATGATTCTGAATTTCTGCTCTTGGATTGCGGCAGGAAAATTCAGAAAAATGAAGCTTGAACCCATGTATTTGTGGGGACTGATCATGAGCGGGCATATGGATAAGGAGAGAGTGGAAAAGCTGATGCCACAGGTGAAGAAAGCGGCGGGAAAGCAAGGAAGAACATTGGAAATCCTGTTTCATCCGGGACAGGTATTAAAAGAGGAAATCACGCCGGAGTTCAGTCAGAAAGAGGCGATTGAATTTCATGTGTCTAGGGACCGGCAGGTGGAAAAGCAGGCGGTCATAGAGATTTGAGCAATGATCTATAAAAATAGGAGAAGGCAGAATGGATAAGATAGCAGTATTGATTCCTTGTTATAACGAGGAAAAAACAATTGAAAAGGTAATCCGCGATGCAAAAGCGGCGCTGCCGGAAGCGGTAGTTTATGTATACAACAATAATTCTACCGACCGTACAGCAGAGCTTGCGCAAAAAGCGGGGGCTGTTGTGCGCAATGAGTACAAGCAGGGGAAGGGAAATGTGATCCGGCGGATGTTTCAGGAGATTGATGCGGAATGCTATATTATGGTAGACGGCGACGATACGTATCCGATGGAAAATGCGGGTGAAATGGCAAAGCTGGTACTGGAGAAAAATTCAGATATGGTCGTTGGAGACAGGCTTTCCTCGACATATTTTGAAGAGAATAAGCGGCCTTTTCATAATATGGGAAACAGTCTGGTACGGGCTTCTATCAACGCATTATTCAAATCTAACATCAGGGACATTATGACGGGATACCGCGCGTTTTCGTACCGGTTCGTAAAGACATTTCCGGTTTTGTCCAGAGGATTTGAGATTGAGACAGAGATGACGATCCATGCTGTTTATAATAATATGCAGGTGGACAATGTGGTTATTACTTATCGGGACAGACCGGAGGGAAGCGAGTCCAAATTGAACACATATTCGGATGGCTTCAAGGTGCTTGGGACGATTTTTAGAATGTTCCGTCAGTACCGGCCGTTTGCATTTTTTGGATTGATGGCGCTGGTGCTGCTTGCGGTGGCGGTTGTATTTTTTGTTCCGGTTGGAATTGAGTATGTGGAAACCGGTCTGGTTCCTAAAGTTCCGACATTGATCGTATGTGGGTTTGCAGCTCTGGCGGCACTTCAATCATTATTTGCAGGATTGATTCTTCATAATCTGGGTATGAAAGACCGCAGGGATTTCGAGTTCCGTCTGCAGATTGTAGAGAGGATGAAAAGAAAGCCTTGAGGATCGGCGAGGGATACAAAATGAACAGGAGAATAAAAAATCTTATCTGGGCTGCAGCATGGGGATGTCTGCCGATTATCGTATACTTTATTGCAGGGCAGCCGTTTGGGGATTCTGAACAGCACTATTCTTTGGTAAAAGGACTGGCGATAGCGTTTTATTATGTATTTTATTATTGCGGAAAGTGGATTGCGTGGCAGCAGATTGGGATTCTGCTGCTTGTCGCGTTTATGGTATGGAAACTGTCAGTAGGAAGACGAGTGCGGGAGTTTCAATATGGTGCTGGATTCCGGATGCTGACCGCAAGCGCGGCTGTAGCAGGCAGTTTTTGGTGTGCAGTTATGCGGACAGGAAGCATTGAAGCCAATGAAAAATGTTTCGGATTTTTATGGTGCATAGTGATGCTTTGGCTGATTGAACTGACAGTAGATGGTTGCATATGGATTCGTACAGCGCAGCTTTGGACAGAGAGCAGTGAGGAACAGGACAGAAGATTTATAAAAACAGGGCTGTGGATTATAGGATTGATTATGTTTCTGCTGGTATTTTGTGTCATTGCAGGAGGAAGATATGTCTATCCGCAGGGAGATGATTTTGAATATGGGGCATATTCCCATCAGGCTCTGGAGGCTGGAGAAGGATTAATGGGGGCGCTTAGTGGTGCTGTAAAGATGGTGGCGAAGAGTTATCAGATCTGGCAGGGGACTTTTTCTTCTATTTTTCTGATGGCACTGCAGCCGGGAATATGGGGAGAAGAGTATTACCATCTTACGCCATTTTTGCTGCTTTTCCTGTTGTTATCAGCTCTTTTTTTCTTTATGGACAGCGTGTTTCGGAAAATGTTGAGAGCTGAAAAGAAAGAAGTATTATTCTTGTTTTTTCTGGCAGCCTTTTTAATGATACAGCTTGCACCTGCTCCGGTATCAGCATTTTATTGGTGGAACGGAGCAATTCATTATACGGGTGCAATGGCTTTTTTGTTGTATATGGTTTCGTTCATAATAAGGGCGGCGGCAGCAGAAAAGGGAAAAGCATCTTATATTGCGGGCGCTTGTATAACTGCAGTTATGGTTGGCGGAGGAAATTTGGTAACAGCATTGATCGGATGTGTATTGATCGTATATATATTGATTGCATTGGGATTGCTTAAACGAAAGGATTTAATGAAATATATCCTCATTCCGGGAATCATGCTTGCGGCGGCATTTATAGTCAATGTAGCCGCACCGGGGAACTGGATACGACAGGGACAGTCTGGAGAGTTGATACAGTATGGAGTAATAGGTTCCATTATAAAATCTTTCGAGATTTGTATAGAATACGCATTAGGGGAGTGGAGTGATGTGAGTTGGATTTTGATGATTCTGGCAGCTATGCCATTATTGTCTAAAATGGCGTTACGCTGCCGTTTTTCATATCCATTGCCGGGATTTGTAAGTCTGGCAGCATTTTGTATGTTGGCAGCCATGTATACGCCGCAGCTCTACGCGACCGGAGAATATGATACGGGAAGAATACAGAATATTATATGATATGTTTGTAATCTTAACTTTGATATTGGAGTTTTATTGGCTGGGATGGATACAAAGAAAGAATATATTGCTATGGACTAATAAAATGATAAAGAAATGGTATATGACAGGCAGCGTTATAGTGTTTATGATATTTGTGCTGACGGCGGTAGCGGAACCTGAAAGAATGACATCAACAGCGGTTATCAAGGCGGTTGTAAGCAGAGAAGCGCAGGAGTATGCTGAAAGTATATATGAAAATATTCAGAAGATAAAAGGGAGTTCTGATACGGAGCTGATCAGGATAGATGAGCCGCCGCAAAAGCCGGAAATTTTTAAATCGCAGGAAATTGAAACATGGCGCTATGGAACGGCTGAATATTATGGAAAATATAAAATCAGATACTATGGAGAGGAAGAATAATAGGATTCTTAGAATTTAAAAGGAGTTTATTATGGTTTGTACTCGTTTTTCACGTTTGAAATGGACAATTCTTATTGCTATAGAAATTTTTTTTGTAGGAATAGTTTTAATGAAGGTTTATTCGCAACCAAGCATTAATTTGAATTTTGGACAAGAAGAGCTATTATATAGTACAGGAGAAAATGGATTTTATATTGATACTTCGGAGAATGAGATAATACAAACACCGGATTTTGTATTATCTCCGGGAATGTACACTTTAAAAGTTAAATATAGTGGTGAAGGAGAATCTGTAATATGCGTCCAATATGCTGATGGACGATTAAATGGTAATTTGAGTGGGAATATACCAACAGGAAATGTGTCTAAATGTGAGTGTGATTTTAAAATATGGTATTCGGATAGACCAGTTCATGTAACGGCCCGTATGAGAGGAGATGCGGGGGCTGGAGATTATTTATTGATTGATGAGATAATAATAGAATCTTCACCTGTTGGCATTTGGTATTTGCTATTAGTATTAAGTGCTTTAATGATTGTATGCGATATTATATTATATGTTTTTGTCAGCAGATATTTTGATAATGTTAGTTCTGAAAATAAGCTGATTATTAAGAGCCTTTTTATAATAACATTATTTAGTAGTATCCCATTAATGGTTGATTATCTGCCTGCTTCTGCGCATGATTTACAGTTTCATTTAATGCGAATCGAAGGAATTAAAGCTGGGATTCAAGCTAATATGTTTCCGGTAAAGATTCAGCCAAATTGGTTAAATGGCTATGGCTATGCTGCATCTGTATTTTATGGGGATATTTTTTTATATATCCCTGCAATACTCCGGCTTTTTGGCGTTTCTTTACAATCTAGTTACCAGTTTTATGTATTGCTGGTAAATATCGCAACTGTGTTTTGTTCATATTGGTGCTTTGCGGGAATGAGCAGCAAAAAAATTGGCGTTGTTTGTTCGGCTGTTTATTCGTTGAATATTTATCGTCTTGTGAATATATATTCAAGAGCAGCAGTTGGAGAATACACAGCAATGATTTTTCTTCCTCTTATTTTATATGGTTTTTGGTGTGTATATCATTTTGAATTTAATACAAAAGAACATCGTAAGAGTTGGATATGGATTGTTTTGGGATGTACAGGTGTGTTTATGTCGCATATGATTACCTGTGAACTGGTCGCGCTTTTTGTTGTTTTAGCATGTACGATTTTATGGAAAAAAACTTTTAAAAAGCAAAATTTTTATATATTGGCGAAATCTGTTATAATTATAATATTTTTAAATATATGGTTTCTTATTCCATTTATAGATTATATGGTAACAGGAAGATACGTTATAAATGCACCGGATAGTTGGGTACCCTTCAGAGCAGATGAAAGGGCAGCTTTTGTATCACAGCTATTTATGAATACCTATAATGTTATCGGGGCATCTCAGGGGCACGACATGGGAATCATTAATGAAATGCCTCAAACATTAGGAATTGTTGCAATTATCGTTATAGGGGCATGGTTTCTATTATATATGGGAAATCATAGAACAGATGCTTCCATAAAAAAAGAGGAGCGGATGGCTGTTCTTTTCTTGGGATTGAGTCTGATATTATCAACTTGTTTGATACCATATACTATATTGGGAGAACTGATTCCTTTTTTGCAATATCCAATAAGAAGTATACAATATGTATGGAGATTTCTTGCTTTGGGAGCTGTTTTCCTTGCCTGGTTAGTGGTTTACATTTTGCTTCATCATGACAAGGTATCAAAGCAAGAGAGGAGTTGTATTGCGATAGTTACTTTGGCAGTTGTTTTTCTTCAAGCACTTTCTTTTGAGAGCGAGATATTGTTAAAAAATGAGCCTTTGAGAGTCTATGATGAGGGAAACCTGACAACATTTGAAGTAGCTGGAGGTGAATATCTTCCGATTGAAAGTAATAATGATAAAAATTTTGTGAGATCTTTGGCTTATGATTCTGCAGTTATTGAAATAGAGGAATGGAAAGATGCAGAAAATGAAATTCAGATTAGCGCAAGTAATTTGAGTGATAGTTCCCAATCTGTCGGCATACCGCTTCTCTATTATAAGGGATATGAGGCGTTGGATGAAAACGGTACAACACTTGATATTAGCGCTGGAGTATCAGGACGGATATCGGTAGGACTGCCTGCGGGATATGCAGGAACTTTTACGATTAAATTTATAGAGCCGTGGTATTGGAGAGCGGCAGAGATAATGTCTTTATTTGTTGCTATATTTTTAGTGTTTCGCATAAAGAGAATGCCTAAATGAAGTTTTTTGATAGTGTCAAGATTTTTTTGCAAATTTAATTCTTGCCGTTCGGCAGAGGGCAGCTAACCAGCTATGATATCAGACAGCAGATCATCTTCCGGTTTGGAAGATGGGGAGTATCCCAAAGTTTGTGTAAACCTTCAAACTGATGTAAGATAGACTTACCA
>Scooby_p2__coassemble_358_pt1 | contig 31306 bp, 31 predicted proteins | sample Scooby_p2__metabat2_high_PE_043 | metagenome-assembled genome bin Scooby_p2
GAATCCTGCCACGTCTTCGCTGTCCGGCTCCATCGTTTCCGCCTTCATCCCGGCAAACACCTCTTTTTCCAGATATTCGTCAAGACTCTGCCCTTTTGTTCCGTTCTTCATATAAGCCGCCAGAAGCGCAATTCCCCAGGCGCCGCCCTCGCCCGCCGTCTCCATGACGGAAATAGGCGCGTTCATCGCCGCCGCCAGAATACTCTGCCCGACTCCCTTTGTCTTGAACAGACCGCCGTGTCCGGTAATGGACTCAATTTTCACATCTTCTTTTTTCAGCAGGATGTCCAGACCTATTTTCAAGGATGCAAGAGAAGCGTAAAGATGCGTCCTCATAAAATTTGCCAGACTCATATGGCTGTCCGGATAGCGCACAAACATCGGTCTGCCCTCTTCCAGTCCTGTCACGGGTTCCCCGGAAAAATAGTTATATGCGATCAGGCCGCCGCAGTCCTTCTCTCCTTCCAGCGCCTTGTTGTAAAGCACGGAAAACAGGCGGTTCATATCCACATCCACGCCGAAGCTCTCCGCAAATTCTTTAAACAGATTTACCCATGCGTTCAGATCTGACGTGCAGTTGTTGCAATGTACCATTGCCACCGGGTCTCCTGCCGGCGTCGTCACCATATCTATTTCCGAATATCTTGCGGAGAGTGCCTTTTCCAGTACGATCATCGCAAATACGCTCGTCCCTGCGGAAACATTTCCTGTACGCTGTGCCACGCTCTTTGTCGCGACCATTCCCGTTCCCGCGTCTCCCTCGGGAGGACACAGCGGGATACCCGCCTGAAGCTTTCCTGATACGTCCAGAAGTCTTGCGCCCTCTTCAGTCAGCGTACCGGCACTCTGACCTGCCGTGAGCACCTTCGGCAGGATATCGCGTATTTTCCATTCAAATCCCTTTTCAGCGACCAGACCGTCAAATTTATCCAGCATCGCTGCATCATAGTCCATCTTTTCGGAATCGATAGGAAACATTCCTGACGCTTCTCCGATTCCTGCCGTCCTCTTTCCTGTCAGCTTCCACTGGATGTAGCATGCCAGCGTGCTCAGATAATCTATCTTCGCCACATGCTCTTCTCCATTCAAAACAGCCTGATACAGATGGGCGATGCTCCAGCGCTGGGGCACATTAAAGTCAAATGTCTCCGACAAAATCTCCGCCGCTTGTGCCGTTATCGTATTTCTCCACGTCCGAAACGGCACGAGCAGATTTCCTTCCCTGTCAAACGCCATGTAACCGTGCATCATGCCTGAAAATCCGATAGCGGAAAGCATTGTCAGCTCCGTCCCATACTTTTCCTTCACATCTGCCGCAAGCTTTGCATAGCAGTCCTGCAAGCCGCTCCATATATCGTCCAGAGTATACGTCCAGATACCGTTCTCCAGACGGTTTTCCCATTCGTGGTCGCCGGACGCCACCGGAGTATGGGTCTCGTCTATCAGAACCGCCTTGATACGCGTAGAACCAAACTCTATCCCTAATACCGCCCTGCCGTTTTTGATACAGTCAATAATCCTTTCCTGAACCATCATTTCCTCCATTTCCGCTGCTCTAAGCCTTTTCCTTCCGCGCCTGCCAGCGTCCGTCTCATCGGAATGCCGCCGCGTTCCACCGCATTTCATTTTTCAGACTGCGTATCGTCGTATCATTATCTATCACGACGGTCTCGATGCCCATCGCATCTGCCCAGTCGACCATCTGCTCCGTCGTCAAATCATAGGAGAACGCCGTATGATGCGCGCCTCCCGCCAATATCCAGCTTTCCGCGCCTACCGTCAGGTTCGGTCTGGGTGTCCAGAAATTCGTCGCCACCGGAAGCTTCGGCATCGGTTTTTCCGCTTTTTTGCAGTCTACCTCATTGATGATCAGGCGGAAGCGGTTTCCAAGGTCGATAAGCGATGTGGCGATTCCCGCTCCTTCTTTTGAAGTAAATACAAGCCTTGCCGGGTCTTCCCGATTTCCCATAGACAGAGGACATACCTTGATGCCGATAGGACCGTCCGCGATGGTCGGGCATACCTCCAGCATGTGCGCCTGCAGTATCCCCTCTTTTCCGGGAACAAGATTATATGTATAGTCCTCCAGGAAAGAAGTTCCCTTCGCATCCTTTACGCCCTCGGTCATTATCTTCATCAGGCGTACCATTGCCGCCGTTTTCCAGTCGCCTTCCGCACCGAAGCCATATCCCTTTTCCATCAGACGCTGGATTGCAAGTCCCGGAAGCTGCTTTAAGGAACCGAGGTCGCCAAAATGCGTCACGATCGCCTGATAATCTTTTTCCTGCAAAAATCTTTCAAAGCCTATCTCTATGCCCGCCTGAACAGCCACATGACGGCGGAACTCTTCTACATCCCTGCCCTCGTCGATGATATCGTATTTATCGTAGTATTCTTCCACCAGAGCGTCGATATCGCCCTGCTTTACATCATTTACATAATCTGCTATTTCGTTGACCGGATAGGCATCTATCTCCCAGCCAAACCTCATCTGCGCTTCTACCTTGTCGCCTTCCGTCACGGCGACATTTCTCATATTGTCCGCCACTCTTACAACGCGGATATGGCTGGATTCCATGATGCCGACGGCCGTTCTCATCCAGTCACCAAGACGCTTTATCACCTTTTCATCCTTCCAGTGACCCATGATGACCTTGCGCTCGATACCCATGCGGGTCACGATATGCCCGTATTCCCGGTCGCCATGAGCAGACTGGTTCTCATTCATGAAATCCATGTCGATCGTATCATAGGGAATTTCCTGATTGAACTGCGTATGCAGATGGCAGAGCGGCTTGCGATATTCCTGAAGTCCCAAAATCCATGACTTTGCCGGCGAAAACGTATGCATCCATGTGATCACGCCCGCGCACTCCTCATCCGCATTCGCCTCATTGAATAAGCGGCGTATCACCTCGTTTGTGATGAGTGTCGGCTTCCACACTACTTCATAGGGAAGCAGCCCTGACCTGTTCAGCTCCTCCACGATGATGCGGGAATGCTGCGCCACCTTTTCAAGACACTCGTCCCCGTACAAATCCTGTGAACCGGTAGCAAACCAGAATTTATAATTTTTCATAAAAAGTAACCCCTTTCTCCCCAAAGCTTTATCTCTTTGGACAAATGCCTGTTTTATCAGCATTTTCTTAAATTTATAGTAGAATATCAGCCTACGTTTGTCAATATATATGTAAAGTATTTCTTTTTTTTCTAAAATATTTTGAAGCGGCCCGGATTTTTCCAGACCGCTCCATAAAAATTTCGCTATATCATCCCACAGCACCTGTGGCAGTCGGAAGAATGAACTATTATTCATCATAGCAGAAAAACATGACTGCTTCGTGACAAAAATACGGGAGAGAACACACAGTTCTCTCCCGCCTTTTGTCTGTTATTATTTTGCCGACGCTCTCAGATCGCCACGATAACGCCGCCGTCATTGGCATACATGGTGCTGACGCCCGCCGTATCCATGATGAGTACATCCTTTACCCGTATCCTGTCCGTTATCATCCTGCAGATGCGCTCTGCACGATCACTGTTATTGCAATGCGATATCATCAGGACCTTCTTCTCCGGCTCAGCCGTATTTTTCACGACCGTCTCCGCCAGCTTCTGCAGCGCCTTCTTGATGCCTATTCCCTGACCTATTTGCTCAATCGTACCTTCTCTCGTCCCCGCCATCACAGGCTTGATGCTCAGTGTGGATGCGACCAGAGCCTTTACGCCGGTAAGCCTGCCGTTTTTACGGAGCGTCTCCAGATTATCGAGCACAAAATAAGTCCCCATCCCCCTCCGGAACTCCTCGAGCAGTACAACGACTGCTTCAAACGCAAGCCCCTGCTCCTCCAGTTCCATCGCCTTTAATGCGAGCTGTGTCTCGCCGCAGGATGCTGAACAGGAATCCAGCACATATATGTTCTTCTCACCATGTGTCTCTTCATACAGTGTTTTTCCAAGCATTGCACTGTTGTAGCTGCCGCTTAAGTTTGCAGACAGCGTGATAACATAGACATTCTCCGCCTCCGTCTCATAAGCGTTCATATAACGCTCCGGAGAAGGGCATGAAGACCGGGGACATTCGGGGCACTGAGCCACCTTTTTCAAAAAATCATGCTGATCAAACGTCTCGTCGTCCCATATCCTCTCTTCGCCTACCTCGAGTCCCAGCGGTACGATTTCAAAACGAGGGTCTTTTTTTAAGTATTCCGGCAATTCACAGCAGCTGTCCACAACAATTTTATAACTCATGAAGGTCCTCCAGATTTCACCACATTTCGATCTAGTTTTCATTACTACATATAATAGCATGCTTTATCCGCTATTGTAAAGACTATTTGCTATTTTCCTCTAATCTGGTATACTGAAATATGTTGCAGACCACTTTTACATAAGGAGATGACATGACTGCTTTTCATATCACCGAACTGAAAAAATTCATGGCGGGCTTTCTCGCCGGAGACTGCTTCGATTCCTTTTTGCTGGAAGAGGCTTTTGTCGAAACAGCCGTCACCTATCATATAGACGGACACGTAAACGCCGCCTTTTTTGCACAGGATGGGGAGGATGGCTGCCCCGGCAGCTTCATCCCGTGGAAGACTGTGCGCTCTGTCGCCTTTGATATGATAAAGGGCAGACGCACCCCGTCCCGTTTCAAATTCGTCCTGCATCTGATGCCTGAATACATCCCCGGCGTCATGAAGGGCGCAGACCCTTCCCTTTTGCCGGAGCAGGTCAGCGCGCTCGTGCTCACAGTCAGCTATGACGGCTCTTCCATCCGTCTCGTGACAGGCACAGCCTTTTCCTCTTTTGTCATGGATAAAACGCTGGACGCGCAGTGGGACAAAACGATGCGGAATTTTCTGTCCAAAAAAGATATCGCATACACCGAATGACCGCGTCCCTTATTTTTTCATCTTGGGATTAAAAACCAGGCTCGCCAGGTAGCCGAATATCAGCGCCGCGCTTGTTCCGACCGCCCCCGCTTTCAGACCGCCTGCAAACAGTCCCATAAAGCCCTGCTCATCTACCGCCTCTTTTACCCCTTTCATCAGTACGTTTCCAAAGCCTAAGAGCGGAACTCCCGCCCCTGCCCCGGCATACTCCTGAAAAGGCTCATACAGCCCCAAAAAACTCAGTGCAGCTCCGCTGCACACCAGCAATACCATAATTCTCCCGGGCATCAGCTTCGTCTTTTCCATAAGGATTTGTACAAGCGCACATATCAGCCCGCCCACCCAGAATGCATTTACATAATCCATCACGTTCCCTCCTGTTCGAAATGCTCTCTGTTAGGATGCCTCCTGTGCGCTGTTTTATACCCCACACCGCAATACGGCTTACTGTCCGGAAACCTCCGCGTCTACTGTCGTAAGCATATCCCCGTATAAGATACCGTCATAATAGTCCAAAAGGAGCTTCACCACCCCTCCGTAAACATCCATTCCTTCCTTTACCCCGTTTATCTTTAAAGATGCCGTTGTCGCCGCCTGCGAAACCTTTCTGGCAGTCTGAGTGCTCACCACCGCCTTTTGTTCCACCTCCTGCCATGCCTGCTTTGTCAAAAACACATTATCCCGATATACAAGCTCCGATATCTGAGGATGCTTTCCATATTCTTTTTTATTATTTCCAATGGATTTTTTAAATTCCCGCTCCACATAGTCTATCACCCCGAGATAGCCGCTGTAGCGGAACATTTCATCGTCAGAGCTGACACATGCCAGATACCCTATCAGATTCGCTTCGTCCTCCTGGATAAAACCTTTTAGATGGGCGAATTCATGACAGATCGTGTTCGGTTTATTTGCCACATACATCGTTTCGTTATAATTCGCTTCCATAGAAAACGGGAAATAATACCCCTTCATATACGTCTGACTTAAAAGATCTGAAAAATAAATTTCCTTCGGCTCCGGATAATATCCCTTCAGTCTCCCGTATTCCTCCCCCATGGACTGCATTGCTTCCGCAGCCACCTTATTCATATCTTCTTCATAAATAAGCCATCCTTCTTCGTCCCTCGGAAGCCGTCCCGCCAGCTCGTTCGCATTTACAACGATATAATCTCTCAGCGCCGCCAGTTCTTTTTTGGAATATCCGTTCACCCGGACCGCCTCCATATACCTGTCCTCAAATGCGGCAGAATGATATAAAAGAAAACAATTGCAAGTCATCACCCAGAAAAGTGCCAGACCTCCCCAGCAAAGCACACTCCTCATTCCTGCAAACAGACGCACCGACCAGCTTTTTTTCACAGTCAGGCGCAGCGCCGCAGACAGCACAAACAACGCTGCAAAGCACAGACCTGCCACGATCATCCATTCTCCCAGGCTGAACGGAAACAACGACGTCACCCGGGAAGAGATGCTGCTCCATGCCGGAAATATCTTTTCCACATAAAAATCACAGAACCGACTGCTTTTCCACGCTGCTACATTCAGCAAAAGCGCCGTACACATCAATGCCGCCCATATTTTCTTCTTCATACGCACGTCCCCCAATGGTGCTCAACGTCAACGGTTTCCATACTTTCAGTATATCCCCTTTTTAACGCCGCCCATTGAACAGACTGTTAATCTTTATGAACGTTCTGTAACCCCGGTATCTATATCTTACGCCCCGACAGCTCATCCAGAGAACATTCCAGCGCCGCCGCTATCTGCCATACGCTTACAAACGACGGCCTTACTATCTTGCCGCCCAAAAGCTTCTTTACTGTTTTATAAGGAAGCTCCGCCTGATCCGCCAGCATCTTCTTCGACCAGTCCCGCCATCCTTTATCTCCTTTATGCGAAACGGTCAGGGAATGTATATCTTCCCTGACCGTTTCTGATGATAAGCAGCGCGCCCTGCGCTGTACGAGCCGTATTTGTTTTGAATATAAAAAGTATGCCCGGCACACATTCGTGTCATACGCAAACGCTGCCGTCAGGCAACTCCTGCCTTTCGCGCAAATGCGTATAAAAAAACAGGGGCAGTAGGAATTGAACCCACATCGACGGTTTTGGAGACCGCTGTTCTACCTTTGAACTATGCCCCTATCTCTATCAGCGTCATCGCGCTGACAGGTTGTATTATAACACAGCTTTGACAAATTATGCAAGCCCTAATTTTATTTTTTTGCAACTTTTTGCAGCATCCCCCCTCGGCAGCGTCCAGCGCTCCGCAGCCACGGACGGCAGGGAAACAGCGTCAGCTCCTACGGATATGAATGTCCGGTTCTGCATATTTTTCACAAATTTCAAACACTTAATAGCGGCTTCTGTTTTGAAGCAATATTGATCTTTTAGTTTATCAGGCAATGATGCAGAAATCGTCTGCTTCCTTATCCCCAGCAGTCCCAAAATCTTTCCTCTTTGCACATTTGGTAAGATCTGGCTCCTTTACTTCACAATAACTTCCATGATAGAGAACAAATCCATCTTTTAACTCAAGCACTAATCTTTATCGCCTTTCCTTCCAGAAATTCAATAATATCTTCAATCATGACATGAGTCTTCTCAATATACCCGTCAATAAAGCTGGTGTGGTCAAGATGTACCTGATTCTCAAAAAAAATAAACTGTGATGTTTCCGTCACACCAAATACCATTGCCAGAAGATCTGGCTGTCGCCTTTTTCATATCCACGGTCTTTCCAGTTTTTCGCAAATGCTTTCGCGCTGTTCTTTGTTGTGTATCTGCCATTGCGGCAATCTCCTGTTATTCACCATCGGTAAATTCCATCATCTCACCAACGGTGCAGTCCAGTTTCTTGCATATCTTCTCGATCGTCTCCATCGATACATACTGTTTTTTTCCATCCGGGCAAGAATGTTTCCACTGATCCCGGTGAGGTACTGCATCTCTATCTGTTTTGATTATATCACGATTTCGTTAGGTTTAATATCTGTAACTTTTGATATCTTCCTGATATAAATCAGATTCGGGCAGACAAAAAAAAGAGAACCCTCCGGTTCTCTTTTTTTGCCTGCCTGTTCTTATCTCTGTACCCTGCCCGACGCGTCTCCGCCCGCAAGCTTTTCCACCTCGGAAACCGTAACCATATTATAGTCGCCCTCGATTGTATGCTTCAGTGCAGACGCCGCCACTGCAAATTCGATAGCTTCCTGCGTGCTCCTGCCGTTTAACAGCGCATAGATAAGACCGCCGCCAAAGCTGTCGCCGCCGCCCACGCGGTCGATGATATGCAGATGATACTGTTTGGAAAAGCAGTATTCGTCGGAAGCCGCATCATAGAGCATGCCGCTCCAGTCGTTGTCCGATGCGGAGATGCTCTCGCGCAGCGTGATTGCCACTTTTTCAAATCCGAATCTTTCCGCAAGCTGACGGGCTACGGATTTATAGCCTTCCTTGTTCAGCTTACCCGCATAAATATCCGTGTTTTCAGCTTCTATCCCGAATACATCCTTCGCATCCTCTTCGTTGGAAATGCAGACGTCCACATACTGGCACAGGTCGGTCATCGCTTCCTTTGCCTGCTCTCTCGTCCAGAGCTTGCCGCGGTAATTCAAGTCGCAGCTCACCTTCACCCCGTGCTTTTTCGCAGCGATACATGCCTGACGGCAGATTTCCACTACGTTCGCTCCCAGCGCGGGAGTAATACCTGTAAAGTGGAACCAGTCCGCGCCCTCAAAAATCTCATCCCAGTCAAAATCAGAGCAGTCCGCTTCTGCGATTGCGGAGTGCGCCCTGTCATAAATACATACGCTCCCCCTGTTCGACGCTCCTTTTTCCAGAAAATAAATGCCCACACGGTCGCCGCCGCGCACGATATGACGGGTATCCACCCCATATTTTCTCAGGCTGTTCACCGCCATCTGCCCGATCGCATGCTCCGGGAGCTTCGTTACGAACCGCGCGTCCATCCCGTAATTGGCCAGGGAGACCGCCACGTTCGCCTCGCCGCCGCCAAAGGTCGCCTCAAAGGAATCCGCCTGCACAAAACGCAGGTAGTCGTAAGGCTGCAGACGCAGCATCAATTCTCCGAATGTAATTACCTTTGCCATGAATCTTCTCCTTTATTTCTGCAGTAAATGGACTGCGAATCCGCCTATCTCATCTGTAAAATATGCCGCCTTATCCGTCACCGTCTCTTCCCGGAACGCAAAGCCACGCGCCTTAAAATATGCTATCGCTCTCGGAAGGGTATTCGTCCGTATCGCGATGTGCCCGTTTCGTCCGTAAAAAGGCTTCTTCATAACTTCTATCTCTTTTTCCCCTACAAAAATGCTGGAGCTTCCTTCTTTTTCAGAAAAGCCGAACATCGTGCCAAACAGGGCTGCCGTCTTTTTCGCCTCATCCTCATTTTCAGAATTGATTCCGATATGAGCAAGCTCAAAGCCCAGCATCTTCTGAACCGCCTGTCTCGTCAGACGCTCTATCTCATCCCAGTTCTCTTGTTCTATCAGGTCTTTTTTGACCATCCACGTGCCGCCGCAGGCGATTATCTTATGAAAGGAAAGATAATCCAGCAGATTTTTCTCATTTACGCCGCCGGTAGGCATCCAGCGCAGATTCTGATAGGGTCCTGCCACCGCTTTCAGCTTCGCTACCCCTCCGTTTTGTTCTGCCGGGAAAAACTTCACGACCGACAGCCCCATCGCCATTGCCTGCTCCATCTCGCCGGGCGTCGCCGTGCCGGGCATCATCAGCATTCCTTTATCTACCACATATTTTGTAATCTCGGGATTAAAGCCGGGGCTGACGATAAACGAAACACCCGCCTCTATCGCCCGGTCCGCCTGCTCCTTTGTCAGTACCGTGCCCGCTCCAACGAGCATCTCCGGCACTTCCGCCCGGATCCTTCTGATGGCTTCCTCTGCCGCCGCTGTCCGGAATGTCACTTCCGCTGCCGGAAGGCCTCCGCGCACGAGCGCTTTTGCAAGAGGAACTGCTTTTTCCGCATCATCTATCGCGATGACCGGCACGATGCCGATCTCATAAATACGCTGTAATACGTCGTTCATCATTCTGCTTCCTTTCCGTATACTTCTATCTGGGACAGCGCCGGGAACGGGGAAGGGTCGTCCGCCTTGATCAGCCGGTCGACCGTCAGCCAGCTCACACGCTTTTTCCCAAAGGAACACACATGCGGCTTCTCGCTCTTTTCCATCTGAAAATCAATCGTGCTTCCGTCAGAAAATGTAAAGGTTGCCTGTGTCCACCAGCTGTCATGCGGGAAATCCGCTCTGGTATAGAGCACTATCTTATCGATATCCACTTCTCTGCCGAATTCCAGCTTAAAGCATGCATTAGGATCGCGGTTAATCCCCCACGAAGAATAGGGCCATTCGCCATGGGAGCGGTTTTCCACCACCCCATCGATGGCATTGCGCGCGGCAAATACGGATTCCCCCCTCGTTTCCACGTTTGCGGATGCATGAGGATAACAGTGGGTTTCGCCATGCTGGTCTGCCGCATTCAGCGCCAGATTCCGATACATGCCTATTTCCTCCGGATATGCCGTTCTGACGTACAGATAATGCTTTTTCCCCAAAAAAACCTTGGGGGAATAGCAGATTTTTTTCTCTCCAAAAGGTATTTTGTACCACAGGCTCCGTTCCGTCAGATACACGAGCGATGCCCCCAGAGCGTCATCCAGCTGAAGCATCAAATGAAGATTTGCTTCGGAGGTTTCCACTACAATAGAGTCGCCTTCTTCATATTCATCGGAGAAGACAAGCCCCGCCTGTCCTTCTCCTCTGCTGACACATGCCGTCGAACCGTCGGCACGGATTATTTTTATCGTCAATTCCGCCATTTCCGGGGCTCCTTTCCAAAACGCATCCTACATTACTGAGGCTGTTTGCCGATATAAGCTAAAATACCGCCGTCTACATACAGCACATGACCGTTCACAAAATCGGATGCATCAGATGCAAGGAATACTGCGGGTCCCTGCAGATCCTCCGTTTCTCCCCATCTTGCCGCAGGCGTCTTTGCGATGATAAACTGGTCAAAGGGATGACGGCTGCCGTCCGGCTGTACCTCACGCAGCGGCGCTGTCTGAGGTGTCGCGATATATCCGGGTCCGATACCGTTACACTGAATATTGTATTCGCCGTATTCGGATGCAATGTTTCTGGTCAGCATCTTTAAGCCGCCCTTTGCCGCAGCATAAGCGGACACGGTCTCACGGCCCAGTTCACTCATCATGGAACAGATGTTGATTATCTTGCCGTGACCTTTTTTTATCATGGAAGGAATGACTGCCTTCGATACGATAAACGGAGCATTTAAATCCACGTCAATGACCTGACGGAACTGTTCCGCAGTCATATCACACATCGGGATACGCTTGATGATACCCGCATTGTTTACGAGGATGTCTATCACACCCACCTCTTTTTCAATTGTCGCAACCATAGCCTGTACTGCCGCCTCGTCCGTCACGTCGCACACATAGCCATGCGCTCTGATGCCCGCCTCTTCATAGGCTGCAAGCCCCTTATCCACCAGTTCCTGCTTGATGTCGTTAAAACAGATCGTTGCGCCTGCCTCCGCATAAGCCTTTGCGATCGCCATCCCGATTCCGTAGGATGCGCCCGTTATCAGCGCAATCTTACCTTCCAGCGAAAAATTCTTCATTGAAAATGCCATGATGATGTCCTCCTTATGATAATCCTGTATCTTATCTCAAATCTCTGTTGTCAACGCCGTCCATATCGGTAAATTCCTGATTCTCACCGCACATTCCCCAGATAAATGTATACGCCCTCGAACCGCAGCCGGAGTGGATAGACCAGCTCGGGGATATCACAGCCTCTTCATTCCTCATAACGATATGGCGCGTCTCCGCAGGCTCACCCATGTAATGCATTACAAAAGCATCCTCGGGCATATCGAAGTACAGATATACTTCCATTCTTCTGTCATGCGTGTGGCAAGGCATCGTGTTCCAGACACTTCCGGGCTTTAATGCAGTCATCCCCATCACGAGCTGACAGCTCTCTACCTGACCGGGCAGGATATATTTGTTTATCACGCGGTCGTTCGCTTCTTCCAGACAACCGCAGGCAACTTTATTTTCTTCTTTAATGATGACAACGCCTTCCTCCGGCTCGCCTTCTCTTTTGATAAGGACCGTCGGATATGCCGTGTGGGCCGGAGTGGAATTCAGATAAAATTTCGCCGGTTCTGCCGCATCATCGCTGGCAAAGGAAATATCCTTAGAGCCTCTTCCGATGTACATGCCGTCTTTATGGGCTACATGATATTTTTTGCCGTCCACCGTTACTGTGCCCGCTCCTCCGATGTTGATAATACCCATCTCCCGGCGCTGCAGAAAATACTCTGCGCGCAGCTTGTCGCCCGCCGTCAGCTCCAGCTCCTTTTCCACAGGCGTCGCCGCCCCTGTGATGATCCGGTCGATGTGGCTGTATACAAGCTTTATCTCATCCGCACAAAACAGCCCCTGAATAAGAAACTCCTCCCGAAGCCGCTGAGTATCATAATGTCTGACATCCTTCGGAGATGCCGCCGTCCTTAATTCCATGTCCGTCCTCCATTCCCAAAAACATAGTCAATTGTTACAAAAGGGATTTCCATATTCCCTTTTTCTTCTCTTTATATTCCATAGTATATCAACAATATTTTCAATTTACTTTGGATTCCTTTTCAAAAAACTTGCATTTTTTGAACTGATAAGATAAAGTAGTTGATAAAGGAGGCAGCACTATGAAAGAATATTCGTCCTGTAAGATGGCGATTCAGGAATGCCTTGACTCAAAGGCTTTTGCCATTGCACATTTATATAATGATGAAAAGCCGATGTCCATGCACATCCACGACAGCTATGAGATTTATTTTTCCATTTCGGGTGGCAAGCAGTTTCTTATCGACAACCGTTTTTACGATATCCGTCCCGGAGACCTTTTTTTCATCAATCAATTTGAAAGCCATTATCTGACCCAGATTGACCAGCAGGTACACGAACGTATTGTGCTGTCCATTTATCCGGACTATCTAAAGGGGCTATCCACGGAAAGTACCGATCTAAACGCCTGCTTCAGCATCCGGAACATCCCGTCCCCGCACAGGGTCGCGCTTTCCGATGAAGAACAGAAGCGGTTCATTTATTTTATCCACCGCCTTGTGTCTTCCTCCGGATACGGCGCCGATATCGTTGAACGTTCGGTCTTTTCAGAAATGATGGTCTTTTTGAACCGCGCCTTTACCCGGCACGGGAAAATGGAAAACTCTGACCCTGAGGTTTCCTATCACAGCCAGGTCGACGATATTTTAAGCTACATTAATCAGAATATTCAGACCTCCCTGACGATAGAAGATCTGTCGGGCCACTTTTATTTAAGCCCCTCATATCTGTGCCGTATCTTCAAATCGACCACGGGTATGACCATCAACAAATATATTACCGCCAAGCGTATCACGCTTTCCAAGGCGCTCCTGGCAGAAGGCTGCTCCGTCAGTGAGACCTGTGAAAGATGCGGCTTTAACGACTACAGCAATTTTTTAAAGGCCTTTACAAAGGCTGTCGGTATCTCACCAAAGAAATACGCGCAGTTCAATTCCTGAACCGGATTAACAAAAAGCTGCCGCCGGGCCATGTCCGGCGACAGCTTTTATCAGTCTGTCATTATTCTCTATGCATCGAGAAGCTATCCATATCGTAATTTTTCAGATTCTCCCATACGCCGCGTCCATCTGCCTGACCGAGCAGGGTATCGCGATTCTTCTTGGAAACGACCTGGTCCTTAAAGGAGCTGGGGCCGCCCACACAGCCGCCGTCACAGACCATACCCTCGATGAAGTCCTCGGGAAGTCTTGCAACCTTTAACAACAGCAGTGCTTTCTTACATTCTGCCGCTCCGTTTGCCTTACATACCTTTGCGTCTATCTCATTGCCTGATTCTTTCAGACTCTGCAGTACAGCCGCTGTCACGCCGCCGGAATTTGCAAATCGCTTGCCGTATACGGAAGCTATCTGATCCGTATTCTCACAAGGCTCAAGCGCAACGCCCTTTGCCTTCATGATGGCGCGTATCTCGCTGTAATTTAAAACATAATCCGCATTGCCTTCTATCTTCTGATCTACGACCTCAGACTTTTTTGCAATACAGGGTCCGATAAATACGGTAACTGCTTCGGGATCTCTCGCCTTTATCAGTCTGGAAACCGCACACATCGGGGAAACCGTTGTGGAAACGCAGTCAGCCAGCTCAGGATAATGCTTGCGTACCATATTGACAAAAGCAGGACAGCAGGAGGTCACTTTCTTCTTCCCCTCTTTGTAGGCTTCCGCCCACTCCTCTGCTTCATATGCCGCCGTCATATCGCCGCCCAGCCCCACATCGTAAAAGTCTTCAAAGCCAAGCTCCTTCATCGCCTTTTTCCAGCTTGCCATTGTGATATCCGCGCCAAACTGACCTTCCGTTGCAGGCGCAGCCATTGCATACACGTGCTTGCCCGCTTTTATGGCCTCTATCACCGGTACCATATAAGTCTTGGAGCTGATAGCGCCGAACGGACAGCTGTGGATACATTTTCCGCAGCGGATACACTTTTCTTCATCTATCACGGTAATGCCATACTCATTATAGCTGATCGCATCCACAGGACAGCTTGCCTTACACGGACGCTGCAGATGAGCAATCGCATTGTATGGACATGCCTCCGCACACTTACCGCACTCTTTACATTTGGCGGGGTCGATATGGGAACGCGTCCTGCCGGGCTCTATCGCGCCGAACTTACATGCGTTGATACATGCCTTGCCCAGACAGTTCTGACAGTTCTCCGTTACTATATAACTGGATATCGGGCAGTCCTCGCAGGCAGAGCTGATAACCTGTATCACATTGCCGTCATCTACAGGGCCGGGCGCCTTCCCCTCTGCCAGACGGACTCTCTGACGAATTATCTCTCTCTCCTTATAAATGCAGCAGCGAAACTTTGCCTGCGGCCCCGGTATAAGTTCTACTGCGATGTTGTCCCTCTTCGATTCCAGCTCACCATCCCATGCAAGCTGCGCGACTTTGTAAAGGACTTCATGTTTGATCTTGATCATACTTTCATCTGCATACATCGTATTTTACCTCGCTTATCATTTGACCATTCTCCCCACAACGGGAGAAACGCCTGTTATAGAAATATTATATAAATTCCAATCGAAAAATTCAAGACTGCGCGTCAAAAATCCCAAAACCTCAGTAACAATCCGTTCAGCCTTCCGGCAGCGTCCGGCGCTCTGCAGCCTCTGTCCGGCAAGGGGGTCTGTGTCAGCCTCCGGTCTCGCTCACAGAGAATTTGGTTCAAACGGCGCAGAAATTTCCGTAACGCAGTCTGTCCGGTCAAACTCGCCCGGCATAGCATATGCCGTGCTCAAACAAGTCCCGGACAGACTGCCGGACAATTCTGCACCGTTTGCAAATTCTCCTTCGCTCGCCAGTCGGCTGACACAGACCCCCTTGCCGGACAGAGGCTGCAGAGCGCCGGACGCTGCCGGAAGGCTGAACGGATACAAACCTCACAAATCCCCGAAACTGGGAAATTTTTTCCCATTCCCGTACTTTTGTAAATTGAATATCCTCGGGCGCAGGGCTAAAATGCAAAGCAGATACGGACGGTACCGCCGTTCCGTACATATATTTTATCCAAATGGATATAACACCAAATGCCGCCGTGTTCTGCGCGCCGGCTCATCGAATCAGAAATGGAGGAGGATATCATGGCAAAAAAACATTCCGGGATAGGGAAAGCCGCAGTCATCGCTGCAGGCGCAGGCGCTGCAGCATATGCGGTCAAAAAACACAAAGAACTTTCACAGGAGGGAAAAACTCTGACGGGGCAGCTGAAGGAAAAAGCGATTCAAACCGCTGAAAAATCCATCAAAATGCCTGTTCCCGACCCTGCCTATAGAAATACGGAACGAGGAATGCATGAAAGGAACTCGAAGGGAATCTATTATTCTAATGGCAACTATGAAGCCTTCGCACGTCCTGAAAAGCCTGATGGCGTCGATGAAAAGAGCGCCTACCTGGTTGGCAGCGGCCTCGCTTCCCTTGCAGCGGCATGCTTTCTTGTCCGCGACGGACAGATGCCCGGATCCCACATTCATATTTTAGAGGCGATGGATGTGGCAGGCGGCGCCTGCGACGGCATTTTTGATCCGTCCAGAGGTTATATCATGCGCGGCGGCCGGGAAATGGAAAACCATTTTGAATGTCTCTGGGATCTTTTCCGCAGCATCCCTTCCCTCGAGACCCCCGGTGCTTCCGTACTGGACGAATATTACTGGCTCAACAAGCATGACCCCAACTACTCCCTCTGCCGCGCCACGAAAAATCGCGGTCAGGATGCCCACACCGACGGCAAATTCGGCCTGAGCCAAAAGGGCTGTATGGAAATTATGAAGCTGTTTTTAACAAGGGATGAAGACCTTTATGATAAAGCGATAGAAGACATTTTTGACGAGGAAGTATTCGATTCCAATTTCTGGCTGTACTGGCGCACGATGTTTGCTTTTGAAAACTGGCACAGCGCTCTTGAAATGAAGCGCTATTTCCAGCGTTTCATCCATCACATCGGCGGACTCCCGGATTTCAGCGCTCTGAAGTTCACAAAATACAACCAGTATGAATCCCTCATCCTTCCGATGAAAAAATATCTGGAGGATGCCGGCGTAGAATTTTGCTTCAATACCGAAGTAACCAATGTCATATTTGAATTTAAAAACGGCAAAAAGCTGGCAAAAACAATCGAATGCAAGGTAAACGGTGAAAAACAGACAATTGCCCTGACCGAAAATGACCTCGTATTCGTTACGAACGGAAGCTGCACGGAAGGCACTATCTACGGAGACCAGCATCACGCGCCCGTCGGCAATGCAGAGGTGAGAAACAGCGGCGTCTGGGATCTCTGGAAAAATATCGCAAAACAAGATCCTTCCTTCGGCCATCCCGAAAAATTCTGCTCCGATATCAAAAAAACCAACTGGGAATCCGCGACTGTCACCACGCTTGATGATAAGATCATCCCTTATATCACGCGTATCTGCCAGCGCGATCCCCGTACCGGAACAGTCGTTACCGGAGGTATCGTAAGCTGTCAGGATTCCAAATGGCTGTTAAGCTGGACCATCAACCGTCAGGGACAGTTCAAGGACCAGGATAAAAAACAGGTATGCGTATGGATATACTCTCTGTTTACTGATATTCCCGGCGATTATATCAAAAAGCCCATGAAGGAATGTACCGGTAAGGAAATTACTGCAGAATGGCTCTATCACCTCGGCGTTCCGGTAGAGGAAATAGACAGCCTGGCAGAAAACAGCGCAGTCTGCGTTCCGACCATGATGCCCTATATCACTTCCTTCTTCATGCCCAGAGCTGCTGGTGACCGCCCGGATGTCATCCCGGATGGCTGCACCAACTTTGCCTTTATCGGTCAGTTTGCAGAAACTCCCCGCGACACCATCTTTACGACAGAGTATTCTGTCCGTACTGCAATGGAGGCCGTTTACGGGCTGCTTGCCGTAGACCGCGGCGTTCCTGAAGTATGGGGCAGCGTATATGATGTCCGCGAGCTTTTAGACAGCTCTGTCAAGCTGATGGACGGCGTTTCCCCTCTGGAAATTGAACTTCCCGGTCCGCTTAACCTGCTCAAAAAGCCCATGCTCAAGGCAATACGCGGAACAGTCATCGAAGATCTGCTCAGGGAACACAATATCCTTAAAAACGGAATGCTTTAACCCCTCCCGCCGCAATACAAAAAAGTGTGCTCACGATAGTATGTTTTTCTTCGACAGAAAAGTTTCTTTCCTGTTGAAGAAAAAACCCCGGTATGACGTTTCGTCCATACCGGGGTTTTTCCGATTTCATGGATATCCTGCTGAGATTTTCCCTCTTATCTCGGAAGCCGCGCAGAAATTTCCGCCACTATCTCCCGAATAGATTTGTTTTCACAGTCCACCGTCACGTCCGCATACCGCTCATACAGAGGAACCCTCTCATCATAAAGCTGCTCCAGTGTCTGCCCTTCCCGGAGCGTCACGCCGCGCTGCTTTAAGTCGCCCAGCCTCTCGGCAATGGCACTGCAGGAAAGCTTCAGATAAACGACCGTTCCTATCTTTTTCAGATGCTGCATCGCTTCTCGGCCGTACACCACGCTTCCTCCGGTCGCTATGACGGAATGTTTTACCGAAAGGGATGCGTTTATCCGGTTCTCCACCTGTCTGAAACCATCATCTCCCTGCTGCTTAATTATCTCATGCAGCAAAAGCCCGGTCTTCTCCTGTATCACAAGGTCCGAATCCAGAAAAGAAAGTCCCTGATGCTTTGCCAGCACCACTCCGACCGTACTTTTCCCCGCTCCCGGCATTCCTATCAAAACAAGATTTTTCATAGGCTCATTCGCCCAGATAAGCGATTACTTCCACTTCACAGAGAACGTCCTTGGGAAGCTTCTTGACTGCAACACAGCTTCTTGCAGGTTTTCCTGTAAAATATTTCTCATATACACCGTTAAACGCTGCGAAGTCGCTCATGTCATCAAGAAAACAGGTAGTCTTTACTACATGCTCGTAATCTGTCCCCGCCTCGTCAAGTATCGCACCGATATTTTTCATTACCTGCTCCGCCTGTGCCTCGATGCCCTCTGCCTCTACCGCACCTGTTTCCGGATTTATCGGAATCTGACCGGATGCAAACAAAAATTCTCCTGCCCTTATCGCCTGAGAATAAGGTCCGATCGCTGCCGGAGCCTTCGGTGTCGAAATTTTCTGAAACATAATCTATATCCTCCTGTATCTTTGGATCTCAGACCCCCGCCCGGGCAGTCCTTCTCCTTCTCTCCTCTTCAGTATAGCACGCTTTCTTTTCATTTGTCACTCATCAAATTCCACAGTCACATAAAAGCCTCGCGGGTTTTCCACCACACTGACAACATCACCCTCTCTGGCAAGCATACGCTCCCGGAACGGATAATTCCCCGACATTGCAAGCGACGGGTCTATCGTATAGTAATAATTACTCGGAAGTACGCCTTCCGTCACCGTCACATGGTCGCCCTCCTTTAAAAGGCCCGGCCGCTCCATCTTAAACTCCATCCGCCTCATTCCTGTCCTTCCTTCCCGGATACCTTATACCCGGCAAACCGTCCGGCATCGCTCTTTTTGCAGGAAACTTCCAGATACACGCCGTCTGCCTCATAAGAAAGCCTGCGTACCAATGCGTTTTCCTGAAGCCATGAAACAGCTGCCCCGTCCGTATAAGGAATAAGAAGAGCCGCCTCCTCATAACCTGCAAACAGCTTTTCCTGGATCATTTCAAGCAGCTTATCGATACCGATCCCTTTTTTGGCAGACAGATATATCCGATCTCCGGACACCTTCGGCAGCTCGCTCTCCTCCATCACAAGATCCGCCTTGTTCATCACATAAATACAAGGGATCGCTCCTGCTCCCAGCTCCTTTAACGTTTCTGCCGTTACCTTCATCTGTTCCCTGTGGTGGATATCCGAAAAATCCACCACCTGCAGCAGCAGATCCGCGCAGCATGCCTCCTCCAACGTAGACCGGAATGCCTTCACAAGCGCATGGGGCAGCTTATCGATAAAGCCGACCGTATCCGATAAAAGGAAATCTCTGTTATCGCCGGGGCTGATGCGGCGTACCGTTGTATCAAGCGTCGCAAACAGCATGTTTTTTTCGAGAACTTTTTTGTCTTCATCCTCCATCCAGGTATCCAGCATCTTATTCATCATCGTGGATTTCCCGGCATTTGTGTAGCCTACCAGCGCCACTGACGGCAGCTCGCTCTCCTGCCTGCGCTTTCTCTGAGTCTGTCTGTCCTTTTCAATAATCTTTAACTCACGGTTCAGCTCACTGATGCGCTTTTCTATTCTTCTGCGGTCCAGCTCCAGCTTTTTTTCACCCGCTCCCTTATTGGAAAAGCCGCCGCCTGCTCCCGCACCGCCGCCCGCGCCTGCTCCGCCGCCCTGTCTGGACAATGCCTCGCGCATCCCCACGAGCCGCGGGAGCATATATTGAAGGTTCGCACTTTCCACCTGAAGCTTGGCTTCCTTGGTCCGCGCCCTGCGATTAAAAATCTCCAGGATAAGATTTGTCCTGTCCCATACTGCAGTATCCAGCTCCTTCTGCAGATTTCTCTGCTGGGATGGTGTCAGGGAATTGTCGAATATCACGCAATCCGCCTCCATCATGGAAACAAGGTTCCTGACCTCCCCGACCTTTCCTGTCCCGATATAAAAGGCGTTGTTTGCCGCCGGGAGATTCTGCGTCACATTTGCCGCCGCTTCGATATCACATGCCTCCGCCAGACTTTCCAGCTCCTCCATCGAGTGCATAAAATCCGGGTCATCGTTTAAATTTACACCCACTAATATCGCCTTCTGCATCTTTTCCTCCCTGAATCCCGTTCTTATATTTCTGTATCAGTTTAACAAAGCAGGCATGAAAAAGCAATGACATCGCACTTTTCATCCCAAAAACAATAGCGAATATTTTTTCAGATATCATCCGATACTACCATCAGCAAACAGGATATTTTTCACATGGCTATCTGTGCCGGAGCGTCGCAAATAGCCCTGACGTCCAAAGCCGCTAACGCTCCGGAATGGAGACTTTTATGAATGATTCACAACAGAAGGATACCTCTTTAACGCGCGCCGGACAGATGTGCGGGCAGCAGAGCGTACGGCTTTCCTCACCGGTTTATATCCGCTCCAGCGCATCCATCGTCGGAAAAAAAGAATCCGAAGGCCCCCTCGGGAATTTGTTCGATGTAACAGGCAGCGATGACCTTTTTGGCTGCTCCACCTGGGAAGAGGCTGAAAGCAGCCTGCAGCGCGATGCGCTCCATCTTGCCATACGGAAAGCCGGACTGCATTCGACGGACATCCGCTGTATTTTTGCAGGCGACCTTCTCGGACAGGGTATCGCTACCAGTTTCGGACTCATGCAGTATGAACGTCCGCTCTTCGGGCTCTATGGCGCATGCTCTACCTGCGGCCTTGCCTTAAGCCTCGGTGCGATGACCGTTGCAGGCGGCTTTGCAGACCGTGCGGCCTGTGTCACAAGCAGCCATTTTGCCAGCGCCGAAAAAGAATTCCGCTTTCCATTAGGTTACGGAAACCAGAGGCCTCTCTCCGCCACATGGACCGTGACCGGAAGCGGGGCTTTTATTCTGGAGGCCAAAAAAACAACCGGTGTCAGGGCTGCTGTAACCGGAATGACCTCCGGCAAAATAGTCGATTACGGGCTGAAAGATTCCATGAACATGGGCGCCTGTATGGCTCCCGCCGCTGCAGATACCATCCTGCGGCATTTAAAGGATTTCGGCAGAAGCCCTGCCTATTATGATAAAATTATCACCGGAGATTTAGGAAAAGTCGGACAGCGCGCGCTTATCGACCTTTTGCTGAGTTCGGAAATAGATATTGCAAAACAGCACATGGACTGCGGTATCGAAATCTTCGACTGCAAAAAGCAGGATACCCACTCCGGAGGTTCGGGCTGCGGCTGTTCCGCCGTCGTTTTATCCTCCTATATTTTAAAACAGCTTGAAGAAGGCATCTGGAAGCGCGTGCTGTTTGTCCCGACAGGAGCGCTGCTGTCAAAAACAAGCTTCAACGAGGGACAAAGCGTACCGGGTATCGCCCACGCGGTCGTTCTCGAAGCTCCTGCTGCCGCCCAAGCCTGAACAGCATTTTTATTTATGTAAAAAAGTGCACGTTCCAGCGCATATAATCATGTTTCTATAAAAGGAAAAGACCTGCGAAAATATTATCCGCAGGCCTTTTCTTTTATTGCTCAGAAAAGCTTTCCCCTGACTTTGTCAGTTTCCGCAGTGTCCGCCGCAATGGTGGTCGCTGCCGTGTCCTTCTCCCTCATGGTCATGATGGTCGCACCTGGCATCCGGATCATACGCAAGATTTCCTGCCAGATAAGCTCTTACCGCTTCATCTGCGCTTCCCGTCACACCGCCAAACAGCTTAATCCCCGCCTCAGCCAAAGCTGCCTGCGCTCCGCCGCCAATACCGCCGCAGATGAGCACGTCCACCTTTTCTCCTGACAAAAGCCCTGCCAGCGCCCCGTGTCCCTGACCGTTCGTATCTGTCACACATGCCGAAACGACTTCTCCGTTTTCCACCTCGTATACCTTAAACTGTTCCGTATGCCCAAAGTGCTGAAATACATTTCCGTTTTCATAGGTAACTGCAATCTTCATGATACCGCTCCTCCTGTTTCTTCATTCAATCATTATTTTCTTTATATTTATTATAGAACAATCCCACAAAATTGCAAGCCCGATGCATTCTCCTTCTCTGTTCAGCCTTTGTCCTGACTATCTCCCCATAGCTCATAATAAAAAACATACTGCTGTATCACTCCCTGTATGCCTCTGTATTTTTCCATCGGAAATCCGTCCCCGTAATACTTTTTAAGTGCCTGACTGATATGAGTATCCACAGGAAAGGCTTCCAGATGATGCAGCCCGAACAGACAGATACAGTCTGCCACTTTTACTCCCACGCCAAACAGCTTTAAAAGCTCCTCCTTTGCCTTTTCATACGGAAGTGTTCCCAACTGCTCCAGGTCAAATCTGCCTTCCGCTACGCTTCTCGCCGCACGCACCACATATTTGCTCCGATATCCCAGATTACAAGCTTTCAAGGCGTCCTCCTCCAGACCTGCCAAAGCTTCCGGCTCCGGAAATGTAAAATACACCTCTCCCCGTCCGTTTTTCACGGGATTCCCGTATGCCTCGCATATGTTTTCGATGCAGCGCCTTATCCTTACGATATTATTCTGCTGGGATATTAAAAAAGAAACTATCATTTCCCATATGTCCTGACGCAGGATACGGACGCCTCCCGCCAGCTTTACGGCAGCGTTCAGATAAACATCCTCTTTATCGATACGGGAAATATACTCCCCGTAATCCTGCTTCAGATCAAAATAATCCTCCCAGAACTCCGAAAACTCCTCTTCTGTACACAAAAATTCACAGGTTTCCCCGCTCTGACGCGCCCCCATCCACCGGCTGCCTGAAATAATATCGAAAAAGTCGTCCTCCCGCCGGCTCATCCGAAAACACTGACCTGAACGCGCTATCTGTTCTAAACTAAAATTTGTAATTTTCTTTACTACCATTCGTTTTCCTATGCCTTTCTGCAGCAGTCCCGAAATAGAACTCACTTTTTCCTTGATTCAGCAAAATAAATCATTTATGATAATAGCAGGATTACTGCAAAATTACTATCAGAAAGAAGGCAAATGACATGACAAATCAGGAAAAAGCCCTCGCCCTCCACGAAAAGCTTCAGGGCAAATTAGAAACGGTTTCCAAAGCTCCCGTGAACAGCCGCGAGGACCTTGCTCTTGTTTACACGCCCGGCGTTGCCGAGCCGTGCAAAGAAATAGCAAACGATCCGGCCAAAGCCTATACCTATACGATGAAGGCAAATACCGTTGCCGTCGTTTCAGACGGTTCCGCAGTTTTAGGTCTCGGAAATATCGGACCGAAAGCTGCCATGCCCGTCATGGAAGGCAAAGCCGTTTTATTTAAAGAATTCGGCGGTGTCAACGCTGTCCCCATCTGTCTGGACACACAGGATACTGAAGAAATCATCAAAGCCGTTACCTGGCTCGCTCCCGGCTTTGGCGGCATCAACCTTGAAGATATCAGTGCTCCCCGCTGCTTCGAGATAGAAGAGCGCTTAAAAGAGACTCTGGATATCCCCGTATTTCATGATGACCAGCACGGCACGGCTATCGTTGTCCTTGCAGGCGTGATCAACGCTCTGAAGGTAACCGGCAAACAAAAAGAAAACTGCCGCATCGTTGTAAACGGCGCAGGCAGCGCGGGCGTTGCCATCACCCGCCTGCTGTTGACTTACGGTTTCCCCGATATCATCATGTGCGATAAAACCGGCATTCTCTGTGATGGCGACGAAGGCCTGAACTGGATGCAGGAAAAAATGATGAAGCTCACAAACCTTTCCCACAAAAAAGGCTCTCTTGCCGACGCTATGAAAGGCGCGGATATTTTTGTAGGAGTTTCCGCTCCGGGCATCGTCACGGAAGAAATGGTCGCATCCATGAACCACGACGCTATCCTGTTTGCAATGGCAAATCCCGTGCCCGAGGTCATGCCCGATATCGCTAAAAAAGCGGGCGCGCGCGTAGTCGGCACCGGCCGCAGCGATTTCCCCAACCAGATAAACAACGTGGTTGCATTCCCCGGTATCTTCCGGGGTGCACTGGAAGGTCACGCCCGCAGTATTACGGAAGAGATGAAACTTGCTGCTGCCAACGCCATTGCAGCTCTCGTTCCCGAGAACGAACTTTCCGCTGACAACATCATGCCCCAGCCCTTTGACCCCCGCGTGGCTGACGCTGTCGCAGATGCTGTCAAAAAGCATATCCGCTGAAAATGAACGAAATAAACTGGCACGGCAAACCATACTATTCGCTGGATGCCTGGTGCAAGAACACCTACAGCCGCAAGCTGTTCAAGGCAGCACTGGATATCGGCTGCACCTGCCCGAACCGGGACGGAATGCTGGATACACGGGGATGTATTTTCTGCTCTGCCGGAGGGAGCGGCGATTTTGCCGCTTCCCGGCATCACTCTGTAACAGAGCAAATCGAAGAAGCCGGAGCGCTTTTAGCTGCCAAATGGCAGACCGCTTCCGGCCTTCCCTGCCTTATTGCCTATTTTCAGGCATATACGAATACCTACGGTGATACTTCCCGGCTTCTTTCATGCTATGAAGAAGCACTTTTGCACCCCCGCACTGCGGGGATTTCCATCGCCACGCGGCCGGACTGTCTGGATGATGCGATATTGAACGGTATATGTTCCCTCAGAGACCGTTTCCCGGATAAATTTATCTGGATAGAACTTGGGCTGCAGAGCATCCACGACCGGACTGCAAACCTCATCCGGCGCGGCTATCGCTATCCTGTTTTTGAAGAGGCGATGCAAAAGCTCTCTCTGCGAAAGCTTCCCGTTATCGTCCATCTGATACTCGGACTGCCGGGAGAATCTGCGGAAGACACGCTCGCATCCGTACGCGCGATGAACGCCTTTTTGCCCTTTGGCATCAAGCTCCAGCTCCTCCATATCTTAAAAGGGACAGACCTTGCGTGCCTCTATGAAAGCGGCAGCGTATCCGCCCTTGAAAAAGATGAATATCTGAAACTTTTAACCGACTGTATCTCCGCCCTCTCCCCCGATATATGCATTCACCGGGTCACAGGAGACGGTCCACGCGATCTTTTGATCGCCCCCCGCTGGAGTCTGAACAAGCGCGATGTGCTCAACAGCCTCCATGCTCTCATGAAACAGAAAAATATCCGACAGGGGAGTAATTTTTATGAATCAGGAACCACTCACACTTTATAAGCTGATCGTTCTCTATCTGCTCAACAAGGTATCCTTTCCGCTCACTATGGCTCAGGTCAGCGACCTTATCCTTGAAAAGGAATATACCAGCTATCTGACACTGCAGCAGGTCATCAATGAACTGACGCAGGCAGGGCTCATCACTGCAAAAACGCTTGTTAACCGCACCCATCTGCAGATTACCGATGAAGGGCGCAATACACTTTCTTATTTTGAAAACCGCATCAGCGATGCCATCAAAGAAGATATCGGAGAATATCTGAAAAAGAATGAACTTGAAATGCGAAGCGAATCCTCCATTCAGAGCAACTACTACAAAGCTGTGAACGGAGAATACGAGGCGGAGCTGACCGCCCTTGATAAAGAAGTCAGCCTCGTCACCATACGGCTGACCGTTCCTACGGAAGAGCTGGCAATCTCCATCTGTGAGAACTGGCAGAAAAACAACAAAGAAATCTATCAATATTTAACAACGGCGCTGTTTTGATATACAGCGCCGTTGCTCATCATAGTCCATGCCGTTTTTATCTTTCCAGCATCTCCCGTATCACATGTCCATCCGTCTCTCCCAGATCCACTCCAATGAGCGCCGCAAGCGTCGCCCCCTCATCCCATAATGCCATTTCCGCTTCCACGATACCGGGCCGCACGCAGCAGCCATTCATTGCAAAAAAAGTCTGATATTCTTCACCTTCCGGCAAAAATCCATGGGTTCCCCATGCCCTGTGACATTCAGCTCCTTCCGGCTTTTTAATCAGCTGACTGAATTCATCTGAAAAATACCATCCCTCTTTTGCCTCCAGCATCAGGAAACATGTCGGATCTGCGCCAAGTTCTCCGGCTTCTTTACCGGTAAATACCCTTGCAATTCCAAAATTTTCTTTTTCTGACAACCGATGAATCACTTCCAAAAGGCGTTTCTTTACTGCTTCAGCCTCATCCTTCGCTCCCTTACGGGACAGCCTGGGATTCAGATATACATAGCAGCTTCCATCACAGTTCTGGGCAAAGGCTCTCCAGCTTTTGATTCTGTCATTCCTCACTTCAAGAAGCCCCGCTTTCCGAAAGGCATAATTCAAACAGGCTGCCCTGCTCACATCTTTCTGATAGTGATCCCCCAAAAGTACCACTGTCGTTTCTTCCATATCTCCGGTTTCTTCCAACGCTTTCAGGATCCGTCCCAGCCTCTTATCATGGCGCCGCAATGCTTCCGCTGCCTTTTCATGATGCACACCATACTGATGACGCATGGTATCCACGTCTGTCAGATGCAGAAAAAACAAATCCGGATTATATTTTCTGATCGTATACAGCGCACATTCCGTAATAAAATCATCCAGCTCCGGCTGGCTGATCCCGCTGCGCAGATGACCAAATCTCCGCTGCAGCCCCAGCTGATAACCGATCGGGCCATTCAATGCATTCGCAAGAATCTGATTCTGCCATTTTCTCGTCACCATAATCTCCGGCACATAATAATCCATTCCGCTTCTGCCGATGACCGGCCACAAAAGTCCCGCTGTCTTCATTCCTTTTTCCCGGGCTTTGCTGTATAGTGTCGGAGATTTTATGTATTTTCTCTGATAAATCCAATCAGGATCTTCCCGCTTCGGCTGCAGCCTTATATTATTTACAACACCATGATTTTTAGGCATTCTTCCAGTCATGATCGATGTGTGCGCCGGATACGTCAGGGACGGATAAACGCTGTCCACGTGCCTGCAGAGCGCCGCATCCTCCAGCACGCTCTGAAAATGAGGCAGCTTCTGCATATCTGCAAGATCTGCGCTTCCTACCGCATCAAGGGAAATGACCATGACCCTTTTCGGATGTCGCTCCATCTTCTTTTCCTCCGCTCTCCAAAAGCCGCTTTTATCCGCAATCCGGCTTTTCTCTGTCATTCTCCGTTTCCTGTCTATTTTCCCGCGCCTCCCTGCGGATGCGCTCCATGTGTTCTTTGATTTTTACCTCATATCCATTGCCGCTCGGCCGGTAAAATTCTTTTCCCGACAGTTCATACGGCAGATACTGCTGCTCCACATAATTATTCGGATAATCATGGGCATATTTATAGTCCAGTCCGTGTCCCAATTTTGCCGCTCCTTTATAATGCGCATCCTGCAAATGCGCGGGTATGGGAAGATTTCCGGTTGCCTCCACCGTTTTCATCGCTGCGCTGATGGCGCACACTGCCGCATTGCTCTTAGGCGCGCATGCCACATAAGAGACTGCCTGTGCCAGAATGATCTGTGACTCCGGCATCCCGATACGCTCCACAGCCTGCGCCGCCGCCACTGCCACCTGCAATGCCTGCGGGTCAGCATTTCCTACGTCCTCCGAAGCGCATATCATAATGCGGCGTGCGATAAACGTAACGCTCTCTCCCGCATAGAGCATCTTCGCCAGATAATAGACTGCCGCATCAGGGTCTGAGCCGCGCATGCTCTTGATAAATGCCGAAATCGTATCATAATGATTATCCCCGGTCTTATCATATTTCACAACCCTCTTCTGAATGCATTCCTGAGCCACATCCAGCGTCAGATGTATCTTACCGTCCTGCGAACGCTGCGTCGTCATCACTCCCAGCTCCACCGCATTCAGGGCATGACGTGCATCACCGCCCGCGATATCCGCCAGAAATTCCAGCGCATCCTCCTCTATCACCGCATCATATGCTTTCATCCCACGTTCGTCATATACCGCCCGGCGTATCAGTTCCCTGATATCATCCTTTGACAGCGGCTTTAATTCAAAAATGACTGAACGGGATATCAACGCCCCATTCACCTCAAAATACGGATTTTCCGTTGTCGCTCCAATCAGAATGATCGTACCATCCTCTACGAACGGAAGCAGATAATCCTGCTGCCCCTTATTGAACCGGTGTATCTCATCAATGAACAGTATCGTCTTTTTTCCATACATTCCCCGGACATCCTTCGCTTTGGAGACCACTTCTTCCATATCCTTTTTGCCGGCAACAGTCGCATTGATCTGCATAAACTCTGCACTCGTCGTATTTGCTATCACCTTTGCCAGCGTGGTCTTACCCGTTCCGGGCGGTCCGTAAAAAATAATAGAGGAAAGCTTGTCCGCCTGAATGGCGCGGTACAGCAGCTTGTCTTTTCCGATGATATGCTGCTGTCCTACGACTTCGTCCAGCGTGCGCGGTCTCAGCCTCGCCGCCAGCGGCGCTTCCTTTTCCTGATTGTTCTGTCTCATATAATCAAAAAGATCCATAGCTTCCTCTCATTTCCTCTTTTAAGACTATGTCCGGCTTTCCATATCTCCCTGCCGTCATTCCAGCTTCATATTCGGCCATACCTTTTCGATACGCTCATCGGGATAATTGATGTCCATAAACTCTTCCACCACATTTGCAGCGGCTGCGCCATCCTGACGCGCCACATAACGTACCATCGCCCCCGCAGATATCAGCGCGTCGCATCCCATGAGGACAATGACAGCCCATGTTGCTATCTTTGCGCCGACTGCCGGAAGCTTCTCGATAAATCCGCTCAGCCGGGGATATATGAGTTTGACCCATACGACCGAAAGGATTCCCCAGAAGATACAGTATAAGAGATTCGTCCTGCCGCCGATATTAAACGGCATATCACTGTAATCCCAGAATGTTGTTCCAAAAAACGCCTCTGTAAACACGCTGCACAGATATTCATAGACACCGCCGAGAACGCTGCCCGCTATAAATACATATCTGTCCTCCCTGCCTGCAAAGCGCTGCAGAACCACGGTCAGAATGACAGCCCCCAGACCCCAGACAATGCTGAACGCCCCGTAAATGACGCTTGAGCGGCTCATCCATACACCACCGGTGATACGGCAGAATACGGTTTCTATCAGATCTCCCAAAAATGCGCAGATAATAAATACCCATATCAGCTTATCCAGGCAGACTCCCTTTGCAAAAACAGGCTTCTCCCCCTGTCCGTCCTCTATCTTTTCCATATCCGGATACGCCCGGTCAAGGCGCTTCCAGATAATACGGCATATCCTGTTTCCGAGCTTTTTCTGGGCGTCCTGCTGCTCCTTTTTCCGCAGCATCTCCGTTTCTTCCAGCTCTTCATATGTCCTGCTTTTGTGAACGGCATACAGGATAGAAATAAAATCTGCCGTCAAGACCGCCGCAAGCACAGTACACACAATCTGGAGCACCAGCGTCGGGATCATACTCACCAGACTGAATACGACCGGATGCACGAGAAGCACCGCCGCCATAACAATTCCCGCCTTTGCCAGGGCAATGAAAAATCCCTTTCTTTCGCCTGAAAACAGCGTCTGGTTCTCATATTTCCACAACTGCCTGTGCCAGATGTGCTTTGCAAGACCGCCGGACAGATATTCCACGACTGAAACGACCATCAGACACGCCAAAAACTGCAGAATATAATGTGTCCCCAGCGTCGGCAGCAAAATAATAAGAATATCCATCATCACACCGTATTCCGGGCAGATCGGCAGGTTAAAAAATCCTCTGTTGCTGAAACGGCGCTCTTTTACCGACACATATGCCGCCTCCAGCCCCCAACCGATAAAACCGTATAAAAAAAGATAAGATACGAGTTCCGTGTAAGTATATTGCATGGGATTCCTCCGTTGTAAATCTTTTACATCCAGTATAACGGATTTTTGAGTTTTTGCAACCTCATACTATCTTGCCTCGCCTTCCGGCAACTGGAATATCCAGAAGTTTTCGCACTCTTTTTTCCAGCAGCCGCTCTGGCACTTCCAGATGCTCCTCCGAAAGGTTCATTACCGAATGGCGTCGAAACCGGAAACTTATCATGCGCCGAAACTGCTCCTTTTGCTTCGTCCCCATGACCTCTGCGCAGATTTCTTCATATGGAACATAATAGAGATTCGAACATGTCTTTGCATATTCCTCCAGATTCTGATAATCCTCTTCCTCCACACAACAAAACAACGACAAATCATTATCGAATATCGGGGCAGGTGCGATTATATCTCCACTGTGATTATCCCTCAGGACTCCACTATCTTTCCCATCGGAATATACGCTGTATCAATATCGGTAAACAGCGCACATTTGGATGCCGTAATCCCTTTCCAGTTTTCTAACGCATAGTGTATCGCATTCATCCCCATCTTTTCCGCTATCCGGGATGCATAATATTCACAATAAGGCTTCCGTCGTCAGTTTCGGCGAAGTCGTAAAAGTCTGCCGGAACGACCCAGTAGCTGTCATTTAAGGACAGCCTCTTGCACACATCTATGATTCCCTTGGTGTCATTATGACTCAGTCCTACAGTTTTTAAAATCTCGTCCACAAACGCCCTGTTTTTAGGAATCGCCCCGGTTCCAGCCATTTAATGATTCCTTCTCCCGTCAATTCCAAATCCAGCAGTAATTAATGTTCCGGTTCCCTGTCTACCGATATGATTTCCTCTACCAAACCGGACAACCCGCGTTTTTCCATCGAAAATCTCACCAGTTCCATATCATAAAGCAGCAGAAATACATCCTTTCCCAGCGCAGAGGCAACTTTCACTATCATATCCTGCATTGGATTCTACGTCCGGCTCTCCAGCCTGCATATGTTTGAGCGCTATGTTCCTATCATCAACAGACATGATGTCTACAGAAAAAGCATGCAGCCATACTGATATGTCCCCTTCTTACTGGTTTGTCCAGTAAAGCGGTACATATCATGCACCAGCTGCATGCTTTTCCTATAATTGTTATCCTTCTATAGAATCTGCTTTACCTGTTTTGCTATACACTCATTCTAGCCTTTCTCCGGAACTGGTGTTAGAATATAAATAGTACAAGTCAAAATGAGAATTCCTTATTAGAAAAATCATGGCACCATGTAAGTACCGCACTGAAGGAGGATCTCATTATGGCAAAGCACTATGACAAACAATTTAA
>Scooby_p2__coassemble_373_pt1 | contig 30512 bp, 27 predicted proteins | sample Scooby_p2__metabat2_high_PE_043 | metagenome-assembled genome bin Scooby_p2
ATAATTCAGCAAAATCTTTTGGTTTGTAATTAGTGATATTAGATGTGTTCATAACAATATCCTCCATGGGCATATTTTAGCACATTTAATCACTATTGATAATGATTTTGATTACTTAAAGTTTCCTCCTCCATCCTTTTGCCTGTTCCCATCATAAGCGAACCGTCCCGTCCTGTCAATCAACAAGACTTCCGCGCTGAAATACCGGCATCTAAAATACGCAGGCGGCTGCGCCCGAAAGCGCCGCCGCCTGTATCAATTTCATATTCACACCTTGAAACGGTATCCCACGCCCCATATCGTCTCGATATACTGGGGATTTGCCGTATCCACTTCTATCTTCTCGCGTATCTTCTTGATATGCACCGTTACCGTTGCGATGTCACCGATCGATTCCATATCCCAGATTTCCCGGAACAGTTCCTCCTTTGTGAATACATGGTTCGGATTCTCCGCAAGGAATGTCAGAAGGTCAAATTCCTTCGTTGTAAACGCCTTCTCTTCTCCGTTTATCCAGACGCGCCTTGCCGTCTTGTCAATCTTTAACCCCCGTATCTCAATGATGTCATTCGCTTTCTGATGGCTGCTTGTCAGTCTCTCATAACGTGCCATATGCGCCTTCACGCGCGCTACCAGCTCACTCGGCGAAAAAGGCTTCGTCATATAATCATCTGCCCCGAGCCCCAGCCCTCTTATCTTGTCGATATCATCCTTCTTGGCGCTGACCATCAGGATAGGCACGTTCTTCTCATCACGGACACGACGGCACACCTCAAAACCGTCCATTCCCGGAAGCATCAGATCCAGAACTATCAGGTCAAAATCCTCCTGCAGCGCGCGCAGCAACCCTCGGTCTCCGGTATTCTCGATATCGACCTCGAAACCGCTCAGCTCCAGATAATCCTTTTCAAGGTCCGCAATAGCAACCTCATCTTCAATGATTAGTATTCTGCTCATCAGTATTTGCCTCCCTGTATTTACGGATCACGAAATGAATACATGTCCCTTCACCCTCCTTACTGGTTGCCCAGATATAGCCGCCGTGATCCTCTATGATTTTTTTCACAATGGACAGGCCGATGCCGCTTCCGCCCTTCATCGAATTGCGGGACGCATCCGTGCGGTAAAAACGCTCGAAGATGTTGCCCAAATCCTTTGCCGCAATGCCCTTGCCGTTATCCTCTATCTCCACACGGATAGAATCCACCTCGTCAAGGAGCCGGATGTCTATCACACCCTTTGCCTTGTCCATATATTTAATGCTGTTGCCGATAATATTGTTGATGACTTTTTTAAGCTGCTCAGGGTCGGCGATGATACGCGTTTCCTGATCGACCAGATTGGAATAATTCAGCTGAATATCCTTGGATTCCAAATCCAGTCCCACGTCCTCCACACAATCTTCAAAAAACTCCGCCACATTTATCCTGTGAAAATTATATGGAATCCGGTTGTTGTCGATACTGGAATAATATGTCAGCTCATTGATAAGCCTGTCCATATCGTTCGCCTTCGTATATATCGTGCGAAGATATTTGTCACGACGCTCCGGCGTATCCGCCACCCCGTCAATGATACCTTCCACATATCCTTTTATCGCAGTAATAGGCGTCTTTAAGTCATGGGTGATATTGCTGATAAGTTCCCGGTTCTGCTTTTCATTCTGAAGCTTCTCCTCCGTGGATTCCTTCAGCCTAAGACGCATATCCTCATAATTGCGGTACAGCTCTCCTATCTCATTGTCGTCCTCCGATTCAAGGATATAATCAAAATTGCCCTCCGCAATCTTCTGCATCGCCAGATTGAGCCTGTTGATAGGTGAAAAAACGCCCTTATGTATCCACTGCGTCAAGACCATGCTCGTGAGCACCAGAATAAATATTATCGCCAGAAACATATCCATCAGGAACGTCTTGGATATCACGCTCGTGATACGCGTCACAATAAATACGCTTCCCTCGGAGCCGTCCGAAAAACGGAAATCCACCTGCTTTACCAGCTTACGCAGGTCATTAAAGTAAAATGCCGAATCCGCCCGCTCGCTGTCCTGTCCGTATACCGGAAGACGATTCCATATCTTCTGCGCCGCTTCCCTGTTCCCTGCATAAAATATGCCGTCATCCTTACGTACAATAACATAAGAAGAATATTCAGAAGCCTCTTCATTCAGCTTATCCAGATAAGAACTGTCCTCCAGACACGCCTCGTCATCCCTCGATGCATTCAGTATCTTGTCAAACAGTTCGTCCGTAGCTCCGCTGAAACCGTCTATGGTGTCCGACATCATCGTATAATCACTCAGTCCCAATCCGTAGCTCGGCTCATCCGTATGGACCATGACCGCCCCTATCATAATAAATGCGACCAGCGACAAAAGCACCGGCAGCAAAATGATAGTCAAAAAAGTTATCGCCAGTTTTGTTTTGAATTTCATGCTCATCTCCCCATTTATGATACCAGTATATCATAATCCCCGCTTCCTTTATATTAAATGAGCGGAATATATTTCTAAAAAAATTCTAAAGTGCTTTTTTCAAAAAAACTATCAAAAACCTGTTGACATTTTTCTCTTTCTCTGCTATGATTCAATCATGATAACAGTAATCGTTATTGTTTAGAGAGGAGATGAGGTACAGATGCCGGCCTTGAAATACAGCCGCCAAAGGGAGGCTATCAAGAACTTCCTTATGACGCGCCGTGATCACCCGACCGCAGATGTCGTTTACCACTCTCTGCGAACTGAATTCCCCAACATCAGCCTCGGTACCGTATATCGGAATCTGACGCTGTTAGCTGACCTGGGAGAGATTTCCCGGCTCAGGCTCGGGGATGGCGTCGATCACTTCGATGCCGATACAAGCCGTCATTATCATTTTGTCTGTAACAGATGTCATTCCGTATCGGATCTTGACCTCGACCTCCCGGATGCATTTGATGTACTCCACGGGACAGACAGATACGGCAACCGGGTCGAAGGGCACGTCTCGTATTTTTATGGAACCTGCAGTTGCTGCAGCAAAGCTGTTTCCAGCTGACTACAGGAAGATAAGCGAACTTCCCACCGCACTGGTGAGGACTTTTTAAAACGAAAGGAGATTTTTACTATGAAAAAATTTGTATGTTCTGTATGTGGTTATGTTTATGAAGGTGAGGCTGCTCCTGCAGAGTGCCCCGTATGTCATGTTCCTGCTTCCAAGTTCATCGAGCAGACTGATGAGAGAAGCTGGGCTGCTGAGCATGTTGTAGGCGTTGCACAGGGCGCTCCTGAAGATATCATCGCTGACCTGAGAGCAAACTTCGAGGGCGAGTGCTCTGAAGTTGGTATGTACCTGGCTATGGCTAGAGTTGCTCACAGAGAAGGTTATCCTGAAATCGGTCTGTACTGGGAGAAGGCTGCTTATGAAGAAGCTGAGCACGCTTCCAAGTTTGCTGAGCTGCTGGGCGAAGTTGTTACCAACTCCACAAAGAAGAACCTCGAGATGAGAGTAGAGGCTGAGAACGGCGCTACCGCTGGTAAGACCGATCTGGCTAAGAGAGCAAAAGCTCTGAATCTGGATGCTATCCATGACACCGTTCATGAGATGGCTCGCGACGAGGCTCGTCACGGCAAAGCATTTGAGGGTCTGCTGAAGAGATACTTCGGCTAAGAAGAACCCTTCTGAATCACGGTTTTTAAAAGAGGAGCAGGATTTTTCCCTGCCCCTCTTTTTTGTATACAAAAAAGAAATGCTGTGGACTGATTGTGTACTTCTTTATTTTTACCATTCGATATTTTGATAATTGTGTACTTCTGATGTGTACTTTTTCAAAGTAGCATATGACAGTGAAATTGTCAAATGCTAATATGCCAAAAAATATTATAAAAATAAGAAATCCCTGTCTGTTCCTTTTTTGGAAACCGGCAGGGATTTTTTATGCCCTATTCAATAAGTAATATTTTTATTTGAGCATTTGCAATTTCTAGCATAAATTGTGTGAATTCATCCAAATACACATTTAAGCTCTCTTTATCAGCACTACTTACCTCTTTAGGCTTTTTTTCTAATGCTGATTCAATAACATCTTTTACCTCTTCTAAACCATTTATTGAAACACATTTTTCCCTTGCATCCCTCAAGTCTTCTGCTGCACTATTAACATACTCTTGCCCCGCAACAAATGATTTGTATATTTCGTCTCGGCTTGTCATGTCCGTTGAAAACATAGTCAAGCATAAGCTTATTTCGGCATCAGCACTTTTAAGTTCACTTTTTATTTCATTATAAAGTTCCTGATTAACAAAAGTTCCACACCTTGCACATGTTCCTATTTCAACCGAGTGTCCCAACTTATTTCCTTCCTCTGCACCACATCGAGAACAAGTTCTAGCCTTTTCACATGTAGCTTCTTCATATACATGTCCTAATGCTTCTCCTTCGGTTTCTCCACATACCGTACACTTTCTTGGCTCCGTACACGTGGCTTCTACATATGCATGCTCATGTCCACATCCCACTAAGCACAATACCGCTATGAAATTCGCCCATACGACTTTTTTTAGCTTTCTCATTTCATTTCCTCCATACATAAATATATTTTCTTTTAATATATTCTTTTTATCGAAGATATTCAAGTCCCAGAATATCTTTTATCCTTATTTCATACTCTAAATGAATATTCTTGTGCGATGAAATCGTACTTCCGGAAATTTGGAAATCAGAGTTCCGGTACTCGGAAATCGTCTATTTTGTGCTTGATAACTTATCCATTTCTGTTGGGATATTGGTCAAGACCTTGCCGCATCTGCGGTGCGTAGCAGTCTTTACCAATGTCTCAACAGAAATTATGATTCGGTATGCACAAAAACGGATCTAAAAGTGATTTCCATATCACCGGACAGCTGATGTAAAACCATCCGGAATATTCACTAAACTAATCCTCAGACAGGAGGTGCTTTCATGATCAGCTATACCCCATTTTGGCATACGCTCGAAAACTCAACCGAAAACTGGTATACTCTCACAAACAAGCACCATATGTCACACAGCACCCTCCACCGTTTAAAACACAATATGGATATTTCAACCAAAACCTTAAATGACCTCTGCCGAATTTTAAACTGCAATGTAGAGGATATTCTTACCTACATTCCTTCCGATGCTGACCAGCCATTATAATTTCCGCTTCATCTCTTCTCTAGCAAATTTATTTACTGCAATAATAAATTTAAATCGTTCCCTATATCGCCTATATCAACTTCATCAAACAGGCATCTGTATAAAATTTGTTACTATATCTTAAATCCATGAGTAAGGATTTGATCTCAGCATATGTTCTAACCAGCCTCTTCGTTCCGAGCAAACACATGGAGGCTTTTCAGTTTTATCTCTCCCCCTTATCGTATTCTTTCTTGCTTTATAAATGCTTTCCCACGTTCTGACATAATGCCCTATTTTTTTTGATAACAACCCTATTACCATTTATTCTCTGTATTTTTAGGCTTGTTACATCCAATTCCATTATCGGACATATTTTCCCCATTAAAAAAGCCACCCATCACTGAGCAGCTTCTTCTAACATTTCTCGTTTATATTTATAAAATGTCATTTTACTTATTCCAACCAGCTTCCATGTATCCTCGTTATTGAGCTGTCCGTCAAAATCCTTGTTATATTTTCGGATTGCCTCCTTTGCTGGCTCAGCCTTCTTTATATTCAGCTTGCGTCCCTTTTCCTGTCCGATTTGCTTCCCATTTAATCTTGCTGTTTTAATACCCTCTTTGGTTCTGATCTGTAAATCTTTTACTTCCTTCTCTGCCTGTTCAAATGCTATTCGGATCTGTTTCTGTGCCAGCTTTCTGAAATAATTATTTATTCCCCGAAAAATTTCATCTTCATCTGCCCCTGTCAATTCTATTCTATCTTTCAAATTATTCCTGTATACATCTGTGTCAATATAGCGTTCTTTTAAAAATATCAAATTTATCCCTTTATCAAACAAATCAAAATATGTCTTTACACCCTCATCCGCATTTCTGCTCATTCTTGATACGGAATCGAAAATAATCGTATCGTCAGCCTTCACTTTTTCCAAAAGATTCTCCAGCTCTTTACGCCCTTGAAATTTTGTCCCTGTGTAAATCTCCTTTACAATCAATGCCCCCGGATAGGCTTCTTTGATATTTCTGATCTGTCTTTCAATGTTCTGCCTTCTTGTGCTGATTCTGCAATATCCGTAAACCATAACGTCCTCCTTTTTATAATAATTCTAACGTTCATTATTTTTATTACTACTAAATATAGCAAAATCAGCACCAAAAAGCAATGATTTTATTACTATTTTAATATATGTTAAATTTATTACTATTCTAATACTTTATTTCTGCATGCTTTCCTCAGCATCTTTCCTTTCTTCAACTTTTCTCGTTTTAATACCTTTTCGATATGAATTATCTTTTTTCCTTTCCGTCTTTTCAAAAGTAACAGTTCCGTTCGTTCTCCAACCACCTTGCATCTGATAATATGTAACCATAAATACCAGCTCTTTATTTGTTTTAAAATCTTCCTCTTCATAGCAATTCCAATTTTTTTCATTCATATGAACAAATAATTGCTCCAACAAATTAATTACTTGCCGCTGCGTATTTTCTTTCAAATAAAATCCCTTATAATCTAAACTCATTATATACATACAAATCTCTTTTACAAATCTTCTTGTTAATCCATCACGCCCGCTGCTGCTTTTAGAAGTATATGTCTTTTTATCATTTAAGATTAAATGAAATCTTTGAAAAACATAATCTGCTTCATCCCCAAATAATTCTTTTAAACCCGCTTGATATTTAGGAGCATAGTCTTTTCTTTTTTCTTTCTTATATAGATCAAAATTATGAATCCTCATTTCTGTCATGATCTGCTGTTTCAGTGCCTTTTCTTTTTGTATTCCATCATCATCTAAAACAACTGAACTCCTGTCACGATTAACCAATATCGTATCTACTTCACAATTTAAATAGTTTTCTTTTTTGAGACGATTTATCGCTGCCTTTGCGTTTCGCTCAATAGATTGCATTTTCCAAAATACATTATTCACAACACCTTCTGAAAATCCCTGATCAATGAAAAAATCATTCTTTCTTTTATAACAATGATAGTCCTTTATCAATAATCCAATATCTTCAAGCAATGTCCCAATCGTAACCTCAACATCTCTTCTTTTTTGCAGATAATTCATAATACAATCATCCATTGCCAGATATTTACTGGTACTGTTTCCGCCGTTATTCCTCCGTCCATCCGTTTTTTCTTTTGGGAAATTATAGACTTCTTCAATCTGATATTTCTGAGTTGTTATATTCGTCCATTTAAAAAATCTTTCCCATTCTTTTAATTGAGCCTTTTTAGAATTACTACTAACCCTAGCTTCTCCAAATTTTTCACATAACTCCCCATACTTATAAGTTTTTCCTACTTCTATTTTTGATATATCAACCATTTACTTCCCTTTCTAAAACAGGACATATTCAATTCGCTATATAAATAATTTAATACAACGTTATTGAATATGTCCTATTTTGATTTGTTCCTTGATTCTATTTTTATCCATCCAAAACTTATTTAGTCCCATCCAATAAATAAAATCTTCTCGAAGTTTCCGTAGGAAACGTAGAGAACGATGACATAAACGTAGCGCAGCGTAGTGTTGGCAGCGACTCACAGCCTAAAGCCTTTCACAACCATCCCCTTAAGAAAATCCGCATTTATAAAACCATTACCTCATACACTACACATTTCATCTTTAATATAGTATCGCAAATCTGTATGCTTGTAAATATCATCTGCTCTCTATTCCGCTTTTCTTTTTGCTGTCAGAATATGTGCTCACGATGTTCGCCCATATTCTTCCTTATTGCCCAAAAAGAAAAGCTTGGCAAAAGAAAAAGGCAACATTTAAACTTTATGGAATCTTGTTTTTACACTTTAGTATCTCATTTTATTTTTTTATCTTCTATAAATAGCATTTACACCAAATTGTGTATATTCTCCAATTCTATATTCTTCAACAAATTCCCGATCTGCTTCCCATTTTGAAACTGCAATACTAAATTTACTTTGATGTTGTCTTTGACTAATAAAGAAATCTAAGTAACTAATAATTTCACTTTTGGTCAAAACATCATTGTCAATCATAACTGCCAGAATCTTTTGTCTCTTGGTAGCAGATAATCCTTCAATTTGTGATACATTATAACCGAATTGCATAAGTATAGATTCTTTTGCTAATCTAACTCCATTTACAAAAGAATTTTTCATATATGATTTTTCATCACAAATTCTGCATAACACAACTCCTTTATTTCTTAATTTTTCATATGTGCTTTCCATGATAAAATAAATTTTACAAGTCTCACAATATCCTGCTGAAATCTTTTCTAAATGCTTTTTCCCATTATCGCTTACTACCTCTACATTTGCCACTAAATCTACAACCTCATGTTGCGAATGCATACATTTAAAAACTGTTCTTCTTACAACAAAATCTTTTGCCGTAATTTTCAAAACTTCTTGCGATATTTTTTTCTCTTTTACATTTTCCTTTTTTGAGTTGTTAATAGTCTTTATAATTTCTTTTTCCTGCAATTTCTGGCTCAAATTATTATGCACAGGAATAAATTTTTTTTCAATTATATTCTTTATAGTTTCTCCGTGATATAGCACATGTTGAAATGGTATGTTACTATACTTTAAAATATATCCTCCCACTTTTCCTTTTTTTACCATAGTGTTGTTTACACGAAACTCTACTACATCGCTCTCAAAAAGACCCGTATATACTATATAGTTTGCACCCTCTGTTTTATCAAATACTATATTATTTATATTTCTAAGTATTTTTTCCTCTTGCACTTTACGTTCTTCTTCTGCTTTAGATAACGGTACTATAATTTTTTCAACATTTATATCTTCTTTTTTCTCCCACTCCCATTTTCCTTTTTTTATCTTTTTTTGTTTTTTATATTCGTCTTCTTTCCTTACTTTTCTTCTTTCTGCTTCTGCTTCTCTCTTTTTTATTTCTTTTATCAACTGTTCTTTCTGTTTTTTTTCTGCTTTCTTATTAGTTTTATTTCCAACCTTTTTACTCACCAAATTATTTTCTCTTTCAACTTCATTAAAAATATCCCATGAACTTATATTGGTATTTAGTATTTCTACTCCATACATCTCCTGTAAATATTTATTTAATATTTCCTCATAATTACTCCTTTTATTACGAAATATCTTATTAGTACGATTCACTATTTCTAATTGAGTTTTGCATTTTTGAAGAAAATTGCTCGAAACCTTCTTTATTTTTGATCCCTTTTTTTCAAATTCTTCTGAATTTTCTAAAAACACATCAATAACGCATTTCTTTACATCTACATTTTTAAAAACATCATTCATTATAGCCAGCTTCACAGTCTCAGCAATCTGTTGTGTATTCATTTATTTCAATTTCTCCTTTTTCTACTATTACTTCTGTTCAAATCATTCACAATTACACTTTTATTAACTTATTACATCATTTCCCCTAATTATATTCTCCATTACGAATATATTCAAGTAATTCATAATAAATATTTAAGTCATAACTCCATAAAAAGAGCACACCAGAATTCTCTGATATGCCCTAATTTTCCCTCTGCTCTCTTTCATTTATAACCCTGCTGCCGCCCCTATTTTCCCCTTACAGTCTCTATAACGCTATTGTACGCGTCTTCTGACAGCACCAGCACCATCTTAGCCAGTGTTTCAAGATTCTCCTCCCCACTGGTCTCATATAGTTCAGTCTGCTTCCTCATAAAATTCACTAACACCTCCAGCTTCATACATACCATTTCCAATTTATCATCCATCTGTATTTCTCCTTGTAATACCAAAATAATATGGTTTCGTTATTTTCCGTACATATCTTCACAAAAATATTATCCGTTTCAATTTATAATTTCTTCAAATTCTTTTTTAAAGCATCCAAACCAATCTCCGATTTCCCCAGATAATATTTTTGCGTCACATTGCTGTTTCCGTGCCCCATCTGTTTACATAATATATACACAGGAGTATTTGCTGATGCCAGTATCGTTCCGTATGTATGCCGCAAGTAATGATATTTAAACTCAAATTTAAATTTTTTTCTAATCTTTACAGCATGATATTTCATAGAATTGACTGTCTGAATCTTCCCATTTTCCAGACAATTTACAAGTTCTGTTGAGGATATGTATTGTCCGTCAATATCTTCTATCAATGTCTGATTTTGCCGCCGCTCTGCCTCCAAATTTTGATTCGCCCATTCTATGCGTTCTTTTGCACTTCTCAAATATTCCAATATTTCGGCTGACAAATATACTTCCCGCCTCGCGTTCCTTGTCTTAACAGGGACTAATTTTATCAGCCCTCTTTGATATTGCATCTGTCTGTCAATGTAAATATATCCTTTATCTAAATTCACATTACTCCACTTCAAACCATAACACTCTGCAATTCTTAATCCGCAATATTTCCCAATCTTATACGCCGTTTCAGCATTTGTCCCCTCAAAATATTCATCCAATTTTTTCCTTTTGAGTTTATCAAAGACCACTATATCTGTTTCTTCATTGATTTTTATTTTAGGCATATGTATTTTCGTTGCCTTATCAATACACATCCTATTATATTCTTCATATGTAATGCTTCCTCTTGCATACGCCTGTCCATAAATGAGATAGAACATTTTTAAAAAAGATTCCACATATGAATATCCATATCCTTCTGTGTAATACAGCTCTGCCAGATAGTCCTGTATATCTGCCGCTCTTATTTCATCTATATACTGATTTCCAAATCTTTTTTCAATATGTACTTTCCACAAGCTATCCTGTTTTGTCTTCGTACTGTATGCCTTTTCTGCCCGTCCGTTTTCTGCATATGCTGCATATATCTGACGCACTGTTCTCCGTACTATCTTTACAGGAACATTATCACATTCAGATTTTTTCTTGATTATCATTTTTTCCCGTGCTCTGGCAGCCTGTTTTTCCGTTTTATATGGAAGCCCCTGTTCGTCTCTTGTCCGCTTTCCTTCCTTTCTCTGTCCATTCACACTAATAACATAGCGGAATCCCCAATAACCGTTTTTCAGCTGAAACACGCCCGTACTTGTACTTTCTTTCATAAAAAAATGAACCTCCTGTGTGTACTTTTTGTGTACCCATCAGAAAATTCATTTTCAAAATACGAAACATGTGTACCTTTTTGTGTCCTTTCCATTTCCCGTATTCCTTATATCTCATACATTCCAAAAGCTCTGAATCTGGATGCTATCCATGACACCGTTCATGAGATGGCTCGCGACGAGGCTCGTCACGGCAAAGCATTTGAGGGTCTGCTGAAGAGATACTTCGGCTAAGAAGAACCCTTCTGAATCACGGTTTTTAAAAGAGGAGCAGGATTTTTCCCTGCCCCTCTTTTTTGTATACAAAAAATATGCAAAAACAAATTCTGACGGAGACTTCTCCGCATTTACCGAATATTTATCTTTTCTTTCGCTGCCCTTACGCTCTCCGCGTACTTTTCATCCACCTGTTCCAGCAGATATCTGGGCGAAAGAAACGCCGCATCATGAAGCTGCTCCAGCGCATCCCGCTGCTGCCGGGTCATCCCGGACGGCACGACCACACGGGTCTGCCACACCGACACGCACCCTGTAAATTCTACCATCCAGAACAGCGGCTCCATACTCCTCTCCATTTTCCCATGTAAAATTGTCTGATCATACCCCGCTATCTCAACAAGTCTGCCGATATGGGACGGAAGCGGTTCCTCCACATTCCCATTCGGCAATATCAGACATTCGCAGTTATCCTCATCCTCCCGATGCTTATGTATAAATTCCAATGCCGTCATGGCTGCCCCTCCTTCAGTCGCAAGTTCATTTTATAAAGCTGTTCTCAGAATATCAAATACTTCTCTATTTGTAAATAAACAGTTTTTAACCGCCGTCTTAAACTTTTTGTTCCGGTAAAATATCTATACTTCTGAAAACACCTAATCCATAAACGCAAAGGAGATTTAACCATGAGAAAAAAATATATGTTTTCAGCAGCCCTTTTTGCAGCCGCTATGCTTTCTGCATCTGCCTGCGGTACCCAGACGCCTGCCCCTGAAAGCGTTCCCACAGAGACTTCCGTCATTATCGAAACTGCAGATACAAACGCTCCGGATGCCGCCGAAACCTATGCCGCCGACAGCTCTGAACACTCTTCTATCTCCGGCACAATAGATGAGATAAAAGATTTCATGTTCATCCTGACAACTGATGACGGCGTTTCTTATGTGCTCAGCTTCGATTCCGAAAAGCCTCAGGGACTTGACAGTGTCGCTGCCGGCGATAAAGTAACCGTTACTTATACTGGCGTTCTGAGCGACGTAGATGCCTTTACCGGCACCATTATTTCCGTCGAAAAGGCAGAGTGAGCTTTTTTTACCCGTCCGGCTTTTATATCCGGGCAGGTCTTCTTCATGTTGGACCGCTGTGCGCTGCAGCTATAACAAATCAATATCGTTACGAAAATCTTAAAAAACTCTTTCTGCATTTTTCACTTTTATCTGATAGGGTAGATAAAATACATCATATAGACCGCCGCAGTCCCTGCGGCATGGAGGATAAAACGAAATGCTTTCTCTTTTTATAGATGCAGCGTCCGGCGCCCTCGCCGTCCTGCCTTTTCTTATCATACTGGAAATCGTCGCCCGCAGGCTGATCCCATTCCTTCCGCTCAGACATCTGGTCGGTGAAGGAATGCTCAGCTTCCTTCTCGCCGCCCTTTTATCCGTTGCGCAGGTTCCCGGATTTTACGAATTTTACGCTGACCTCCGATTCAACCTGACGCCCTTTTCCCAGATTCCCCTGCACCCGCTCTGGTATGCGCTGTATTTCCTGTTTTTTTCTGCGCTCGGTGCAATGCTCCCCCTGCTCTTTTCCTTCTTTCAGAAAATGAGCGTCTGTCTCCTGTACGGTCTGGGAGTTGCCCTGCTCATTGAGCTCCTGCGTATCTTCACACTCCATACCTCAGGCGTGGATGCCCTTATCATCGCTGCAGCAGGAGCTTTTTTCGGATATGCCCTTTTTCGACTCATCCGCAGACTGTTCCCCGCTTTCTGCTCCTCATGCCTTTTGACAGCCGACTGTCTTAGCATCCATCCCTCCCTTAAATGGGAATCTGCCATGATAACACTTTCCGCGCTCGGAAGCGCCCTGCTTTTTGCGCCGCTCATCCGCGAAACAGCCGGTGCGCTGTTTCTGTGAGCATACTGCATAATGTAAGTAACTGCGTTCACATAAACCGTGCTCTCATCCTTTTTCTTTGATACACCATATCAAAAACGGATGTACAATCCTATATTGCCAAAAAATAAAAGAAGAACCCGGAAAACGGCTTAAATCGCCGACCTCCGGGTTCTGTCTTTTATTCCATAATCCTTTTGATATCCAAATCCCCTCTTATATCATCCGTTCAGGCATCATATTACACTTCTGCCCGCTTCAAAATTCCGACTCCTATCGGATGAGGTCCCGTGTGTACGCCTATCGTCGCTCCTATCTGATAAATACCTATCTCCTCGATACCCAATCTCTCCTTTACCAGATCCTTGAGCATCTCCCGAAAAGCAACAGCCTCCTCACGGTCATATCCGAATCCGATGCAGAAACTGTATTCCCCCGGCTTCGCACCGACCTCGTCCATATATTTTTCCGCCATCTCCACAACCTTCTGCATGGATTTCTGACGGCTTCTTGCGATGCCGGAATTGAATATCTCGCCCTCCTTCAGTGTGATGAGCGGCTTTATCTTCAGCGCACCGGCTGCAATTCCTTTAAGCTTTCCTATTCTTCCGCCATGTCTCAGATAATCAATACTTCCGATCGTAAAGAATATACGCCCTGTTTCTCGTATCGGGAGAAGCGCCTCCACGACCTTTTCATAAGAAAGCCCCATATCGCGCAGTCTGCATGCTTCCAGTACAAACATCCCCTGTAAAACCGTATTAAAAGTACAGTCCATTATCGTAAGCTTTGCATCAGGATATTCTTCCAGTATCATATCCTTTGCGGTTACAGCCGACTGCATTGAACCGCTGAATTTCTTCGTAATACAAATACAGAGCATCGGGATACCCTGCTCGGCATATTTCTTAAATACCTCATAATAATCGTGCACCGACGGCATCGACGTCTTGGGAAATACATTCGGATGGTCTACCATTTCCTGGTAAAACTCCCGTACCCCCATCTCTTTCATCTCTTTCTTATACGTCTCACTGTCAAACGAAACATAAAAAGGCACTACTTCTATATTTTTCTCCTTTGTCAGTTCCTCAGGCAGATCCAGAGAACCGTCGCTTATGATGCGTACATTTTCCTGCATGATAACACCTCTCGCTTCATCCGGTTTTAAAAACCACTTTTCACAGTGTTTTTATATTATCACACCAAATCCGGTATGTATAGAGTGTGAGAAGTTTTTATTTTAAAAATCCGTTCACTATCTGAGCTTCTGCTTCTTCCTCTGTAAGCCCCAGCGTCATCAGCTTGATGATCTGTTCGCCCGCTATCTTTCCTATCGCTGCCTCATGTATCAGTGCGGCGTCAATATTGTTGGCTGTCAGCTCCGGAACTGCTTCTATCCGTGCCTCATCCATAATGATCGCATCACATTCCGTATGACCGGCACAGCGCGTATTTCCGTTCAGACGCGAAATAAAGACCTGATGGGATTTATCCTTTGCAACCGATCTGGAAACGAGATTAGCGCTGGATCCCTCACCGTTTAAGTTAACTACAAAACTGCTTTCCGCCTCCTGCGTCCCATGGGTCAGCAGTCTCTCCCTGATGACCAGTTTCGCATCCGCAGCCAGGTCTGCCACTGTCTTTCTAATGGTGGAATCTACTCCTTTTATCTGAACCATCTCCATCTCAAGATAGCTGCCATCCTCCATTGTTATCTCAGTAGTCGGATTTAATACACGTTCGCCCTTGCCATCGCCGCTGCCGTAATGCTTTTCCACATATTTCACTTTTGCATTCTTGCCGACAAAAAAACGATGTATACCGTCATGCTCCGACTTCTGCTCCCCGCAGTTATGAATGCCGCAGCCTGCCACGATGACAACATCCGCGCCCTCGCCGATATAAAAATCGTTATATACAACCTCTGTCAGCCCGCTTTCGCTTAAAACAACAGGAATATGAACGCTCTCCTTTACCGTATACGGTTTGATACGGATATCAATGCCCGTGCCGTCCTCCTTGGAAACAATATCGATATTGGCTGTCGTAGCCCTCTGCGCCGTCTGACCGTTTGCCCGCAGATTGAACGCCCCTTCCGGCACCTCATGGAGGTCAGCCACCTCTTCTAAAAGCCTTTTCTGTATCTCATCTATTTTCTGTGCCATGCCGCCTGTCCTCCTTACCTTTTAAATACATTGCATGAATCGACCGCTGAAGCCGTACCGAGGATCTGAGGAAGTATCTCCTCCCTCGTGCCCTGCTTGGAAATCTGTCCGTCTGCGATCACAACGATTTCATCCGCAATATTCAAAATCCGCTCCTGATGCGAAATTATCAGGATAGAACCATTTGTTGTCTCTCTCATCCGCTCGAATACCTGTATCAGATTCTGAAAACTCCACAGGTCGATGCCGGCCTCCGGCTCGTCAAATACGGAAAGCTGTGTCTTTCTCGCAATAACCGTCGCAATCTCGATACGCTTTAACTCGCCGCCGGACAGGCTCGCATTTACCTCTCGGTTGATATAGTCCTTCGCACAGAGCCCGACTTCCGCAAGATATTGACAGGCATCTGCCGCAGACAGATTTTCCTTCGCGGCAAGGCGCAGAAGGTCAAGGACCTGAACACCCTTAAAGCGCACCGGCTGCTGGAAAGCAAAGCTTATCCCCATATTCGCGCGCTCCGTGATGGATGCATCCGTAATATCCTTCCCGTTAAAATAGATTTTACCCGAAGCAGGCTTATAGATTCCGGCTATCAGCTTCGCCAGCGTGGACTTTCCTCCGCCGTTCGGCCCGGTAATTACCACGAATTTGTTATCATCTATCGTCAAGCGCAAATTTTTGATAATATCTTTTTCGCCGTTTTCATCCTTTACGTCAAAGGATACGTTCTCTAATGTAAGCATGAGTTCCTCCTGATCGATCACAAAAAATATTGCGGTTTGACCCGTTCTGCTTATTATACCCGATTCTAAATTTCATTACCAGATGATTTCAAGAAAAAAGGAGCCTTTCGGCTCCTTTTTTCATCAGTATTCCTGTTATTTTCCCATTCCGGCAAAAATCTCCGTCCGTTCCGCATATATCCCCGGACGGCAATACCGTCCGTATTATATATGATATCTTTCTCTCCGCTTTAACCCTTTACCGCTCCGAGCATGATGCCTTTCACAAAATATTTCTGAATAAACGGATATACGCAGATAATAGGAAGGGTTGCCACCATTGTTGCCGCCATACGAAGAGAGTCCGGCGTGATCGTCATTCCTGACTTCGCATTAGACATCTGGGCTGATGTTGTCGCTCCGGTATTATACTGATTCAAAATCTCCACAAGGATCGACTGCATCGGTTTCAGATTCTCACTCGATGTATACAAATAAGCATCGAACCAGGAATTCCACTGAGTGATCGCCACAAACAAGGCTACCGTCATGAGTATCGGTTTCGCCAGCGGGAGAATTATCTTCCAATATACGACCAGGTCGTTCCCACCATCAATTTTTACCGCCTCAAACAGCTCGTCCGGCATGGATTCGATATAAGACCGGATCAGTATCATGTTATAGACGCTCATTATCAGCGGGAAAATGAATACCCAGAAATTATCCAACAGTCCCAAATTTTTCAGTACCATATAATACGGTACCTGACCGCCTCCGAAATACATCGTAAAAACAAACATCATATTCCAGAATTTTCGTCCGACCAGCTCTTTTCTGGACAGAGAATATGCCAGCATAGACGTACACATTACTGCCAGAGGCGTACCGATAAGAGTTCTTGCCAAAGTCACTCCAATAGAGTGGACAAATGTAGACCGGCCAAGGATTTCCTTATAACTCAGGATACTCAGCTTGCGCGGCCAGAAATACAGACTGCCTTTCATTGCATCGGTAGGGTCATTGAGAGATACGATAAAAATATTCCAAAACGGATAGACCGTCACAACCGTTACCACTATCAGAAACACTACTTTACAAATATCCAAAACCCACTCGCTCGGTGTCCGTGGCGCTTTTTTTCTTTTCACAGCCGTTTTTGACATATCTCGCTCCTTTCTCAGAACAATGCTGTATCGTTTAGTTTCGCCGTGATCCTATTGGCGCACATTACCAATGCAAATGAAACTACCGACTTAAACATTCCAACCGCTGTTCCATATGAATACATCCCTTTTGTCAGACCATAGCGGTACGAATATGTATCCAGTACATCAGAATAATTCAAGATAGCATTATTTCCCATCAGCAGCTGCTGTTCAAATCCTGTTGTTAAAATACCGCCGATCGCCAATATCAGCATGATACAGATAGTTCCACGGATGGCCGGAAGTGTGATATGCCAAATCTTCTGTACCCGGTTGGCTCCGTCCACCTCCGCCGCCTCGTACAGTCCTTGGTCGATACCTGAGATAGATGCCAAATAAATAATGGCATTGTATCCCATGTTTTTCCATGTATTTGCAAATGCGATTATCCACCAGAAATATTTTCCGTTCTGGAAAAATAAGACCGGTTCCTCCACGATATGAAGTGCCACGAGAATATCATTTATCACGCCGTTTCCGGATAAAAATGTCAAAAAGATGTTGGATGCGATTACCCATGAAATAAAATATGGAAGATAAGATGCCGTCTGTACAAATTTTTTTACCTTAACATTTTTAACTTCATTCAGAAATATCGCGATCAGTATCGGTGCCGGGAAAGAAAATAAAAGTGTCAGCAAACTGGTCGCCAGCGTATTTCTCATTATCATTTTAAAGTCATTTTCAAAAAAATACTGAAACCATTCCAGTCCCACAAACGGTGCGTTCAGCAGGTCCTGCCAGTATCCGTTCTGTGATGGTCTGTAATTGGTAAACGCCATATATAGACCGGTCATCGGGGCATAACATATCAAAGTAACCCATATTAGAGCTGGGATCATCAACAAAAATAAATATCTTTGATTCCACAGCCTCTTGTGCAGAGCTTTTGAAGATGGTTTTAATTTCTTCTCCTTTGACATAATCTCTCCTTCCTTGGCGAAAGAAAGGCAGCTATCACAAAACTGCCTTTCCTTCACGCTTTCAAAATCCGCTATGGAATTTTTAATCAGTTTTATTCCGCATCTGCAGTTCCCCAAAGTTCCATACGGGCTTTATAGTTTTCCGTAATAATAGCCTCAACGTCCGCCATACCTGCTGCTTCCAGATCAGTCATCATCTGTTGATATACCGCATCACATTCTTCGACAGTTGCTGCGTTTACCATATTAGGATATGCCTGACTGATAATATCCTGCACTTTCTGAGCTTTCAATGCTTCCGTACTATTACCTGCCGGAATCAGATTATCAAACTCTGCCGTATCCCAGTATGCATTAGTGATATTCTGATATGCATATTTTGCAGAACGATCCTGTTCATTGTACCAAATACGACATGTAGTATTATCATCAGGATGACGATCATTCTTTACAAACCATGTCCATTTCGTGATTCCTGTGTCATTTACTGTATTAGTCGGGTCTGCCTGATAACGATCTACAATGTCTCCGATCGGTGTACGAACGCCATCAACAAACTCCCAATCCTGACCTTCGATTCCCCATAACAGGAGATCCTGCCCCTCTTGGCTTGCACAATAATCTACGAATTTTAAAGCTGCATCCAGATTTTTACAGTTCTTTGTAATAGCTATCGCATCCCAGCCAAGAGAACTTCTTCCACTCAGGGTTGTTTTCTCCGGATCATAGCCATCTGCTACAACCTTATATGCCAAATATTCCGCATTCTCATTGTCAGACCCCATCAATGCCGCACTTGCTCCCCAAGTATCCCAATATGCACCGATATATCCAAAGGCATTTCCCTGACTCAATTTTTGATTAAGCAATTCTTTATTATTGGTAGTCCACTCTTTATCTAAAAATCCTTCTCTATACAGGGTATTCATATCATGAATAGCTTTCAGATAATCAGGATGGCTTACTCTGTAATGAACATTTCCACTATCATCAACATAGTATGTTTTCATGCCGTACATTCCCGAAAATGTACCATGCAGGTTATCCGATCCGCCCGGTTCAGCCATTGTCACCGCCATACTATCCGCTCCTGCAAGCTGAGGATATTTTTCCTTAAACTTCTTTAAAACCTCAACCATTTCCGAAAAAGTAAACGGTTCCGAACTGTCTGCTCTTTCCTGTCCAACCAGATCAACCATGATGTCATATCTCATAATAAAACCGTTACAGGGATCCGGATCATAACCATACCAATTAGATAAATAATAATTATTTCCATCCGTATATCTGGTTTTATTCAATGTTTCGCCATACATCTTCTGCACATTCGGAAGCTGATCCATATAATCAGATAAATTTACCAATGCCCCCGCTTCAATATACTGATTTACAATATCCGATCCCCTATCCATCAAAACAATATCGGGATAATCCTGACCTGCAAGCATCAAGGATAATTTTTCTGCAGGATCACCTGTAGGACTGATAAGATTTATCGTTACACCTGTCCGTTTCATCAGTTCTTTTGCCACAGGATCGTCAAATGTTCTTGTTCCGGAGTTTTTGTCAAAAAAGGAAATTACTGGCGTACCATCCTCCGCCATCTCACCTTCATTTGCTGCTACTACCGCTTCTTTTTCTCCCGCTTCTCCACCTGTCTGTGCAGCATCTTTTCCTGAACCACCATTCCCGCATGCAGCCATACTGCCTGCTGCTAATAATGCCGCCATCAGTAATGCAATTTTCTTTTTCATATTGTCCTCCTTTTTCTGATTTAACGATGCTTCATTTGATAAATCAAGCATACCTTTTATCAAGGACAATATAAATATTTGTTTTCAACAATTTATATCATTTTTTAATTATTCACAAGTTTTATTTGGTAATATATTATATATTGTATGATTTATATCTCATTTTTTAATTCATTTTATATAATTATATTTTTCTTTTTCGCCATTCATTCGGCGTCATTCCATATCTTTTTGTAAATACCGCTCCAAAATATGAAATATTTTCATATCCTACACTGCTCCCAATCTCCTTTACCTTCAGCGAAGAATCCTGCAGTAGCTCACACGCTCTTTCAAAACGATAATCTGTAATATATTCTAAAATAGTCTGACCAGTACCTTCTTTAAAGATTGATCTTACATAATTAACTGAAAGATGTATTTCTTCTGCCATTTCTTCCATTGTCATAGCTTCTCCATAATGGCGCTGAACATATTCCTGCACTCTCTTCACTACATAAGATGTCTTATCTTTATCCTTTTCTACCTCCCGGTTTCTGATATACATCTGAGCAAAATAATTCATTACCAGCTCTTTCATATCTCCAATACATCTGTAACCTTCTGTTTTACATTTTGCAAAAATCTGCTTTTGAATCCCATGATATGACGGATTTAACCGATGTTCTAGCAACATACAAACTCTGGAGATATGTCCTTCTATTTCATTTCGCGATAAATGCAAATTCATCAATTCCCCAAACAATAAATCTATTTCTTTTTCCACCTCATCAGGATTTTCATACGGAAATAACTTCCACAGTCTGTTCATTTTTTCCTCTATAAACTCAGAGATATTTTTTCTCTGTATATCCTCCCATAAAATTTCAGACTTTATTCCTTCGAAAAATCCTGCTTTTTGATAATAAACATATGTTTCCCATGTCTTCATTGCTGTAAAACATGAATGAAGCTCAGAAGCCTTGATACATCTGCGTTCAAAATAAATCCCATTATAAAGAAATCCTGATAGCTTTTCTAATAGTTGCTGTATCCTTTCTCCCCTTTCCCTTGGATCTACATAGCTGTGAAAAATAATCGTCATACATCCGTTTTCTAACCATAATGCCTGTATCCCGTTCATATTTTTTATCAAATATTCTACCAAAACCTGCGTTGTAATCCCCCAAAACATCAAGATACTATATCGTTCCACCCCCACGGAAACATCTCTGATACTTGCCAATTCCGCCAGAATATTTGAATCTGCTCCTTCTTCACAGATTTTTTTCAAAAGCTGCTGTTCCAACGCCTCTAACGAATGTAAGTAGAGACGATCCCTATCCATTTCTTCTTTTGCCTTTAAAATTACTTTGCCTATTTCTTTTTCCGTAAAAGGTTTTAACAAATAATCCATCGCTCCCATCTGCATTGCAGATTTCACATATGAAAATTCATCATATCCAGACAGAAAAATAACCTTAATTTTCCGATTCAGTTCATGGATTTTTCTTGCAAGTTCAATACCATTTACTCCTGGCATATGTACATCTGTAATAACAATATCTGGCGCATATTCTAAAACCATCTCATATGCAATACGCCCATTTCCAGCAGTCAATACCTGGAATATCCCCATTCCTTCCCAATCTATATGATCTTTAAGTGCTTTCAACTCCAATGGCTCGTCATCTACCAGTAAAAGACTCAGCATATCTTCCTTCCTCCTGAACATCTATTTTACCCTTTTAAGATAATTTCGCGTCCACACATCCTCAACTTTAGAAAGCCCTTCCTCTTCCATATCACGAAGCATTTTATAATAAAGCGACCGCATTTCTCCCCTGCTTTCAGCATCAATGATCCTCGGAAAAGCTTTATCATAAATATTTTCTATTTTTGTCCACATCAAGGATTCTTCGGTTCCATTCTCCGGCTCCAACCCCAAAAATTCAGATATATCCCAATAATCATCTGCCATTCTTCGGTTCGCAAGTTCTGCCTCCCGAGAAACCTGATATTTTGTCATCATATCATACGGCGTTCCATCTTTTCCATTTCCATTTTTTATAAACCATATCCATCTCCGAATATCTGTTTTTTCAATCGCATCTGCTATATCCCTTGTAAACATTTCCACATTTTTCTCTTTTGGAGTCCTCACTCCATCTACATAATTCCAGTCCTCTCCTTCAATTCCCCACAACATGAGATATTGTCCTTCCTCGCTTGCCAGAAAATCTATCACTTTTAGAGCTGCGTCAATATTGGTACAATGATCCGTTATCGCAATCGCATCCCAACCGATCGAGTTTCTTCCCCCATAAGTTGTTTCATTTTCCTTAATCCCATCTCCCAACACCTTATAACAGGCAAAAAAGCTATCCTCTCCATTTATTTTCCTTAATTCTGCATTTACCTCCTGCACATCCCAATATGCACATGCTGTTGCAAATACTCTTCCACTGACCAATTTTTTCTGATAAAGCTCCTTGCGATTCAATATCCATTCCTTATCCAAAAGTTTCTCTCTATACATTTGGTTCATAAATTCTATCATATTTTTATAATTCGCATCCCTTGCCAAATGACGCACCTGACCATTTTGCACCGAATATCTCTTTAACCCATACATACCATGTAAACTTTCAAGATACCCATATTCCTTACAAACAGTAAATGGAATCATCTTTTCTTCTCCAATTTGCGGATATTTTTCAGAAAAACGTCTCAGCAAGGTCAAAAATTCATCTTCTGTAAAAGGCTCATCACTATCTGCCCGTTCTTTTCCAACAAGTTCTTTCAAATAATCATAACGCATCTGAAATCCAAAAGCTGCATCAGCATCCTTTCCATACCAGTTTCCAAGATAAAACAGCTTTCCATCCTCTGTTCGCATCTTTTTTAACATATCTCCATACATCTCTGTCACTGAGGGCAGTTTTGAAAGATAAGGCTCCAAATCCACTAAATATCCTGCGTCTCCATACTTATTGATAGCTTCAAGCTCAACCTTTATCATATCGGGATATTCTTTCATCGTAAACATCTGTTCTTCTTTTCCTGCTGCGTCTTCCGTAGAATCGATCACATGTATACTGACTCCTGTTTTTTCCATGATTTTCTGTGCAATCCGGTCATCAAAAAAATGCCTTTGCGAATTTTTATCAAAAAGCGTTAATTCAGCCTCTTTACCTATTACTTCTATATCCTCTGCCTCTGTTTCTTCTCTTTCCATTGCTATCCGAGAAGTACATCCCATCAAACAAGCCAATACAACACACACCATAATCCAGATTTGTTTCATAATGTCTCCTTATCCCGGCAATTCAATCCTTACCTTCGTGCCAAATCCAAGCTCACTTTCCAAATTAATTCCATACTCATCCCCATACTGCATTTTCAAGCGAATATTAACATTTCTCAAACCATATCCTCCTTCCGAACGATCCATGCTCTCCTGCAGCTCCATCATTTTTTCCGGAGATATTCCCTTACCATCATCAATTATTTCAATTATTGTTTTCCCATCCTGCCCGTATAACCGAATTAAAATATGAAAAACTTCTACATCATCTGTCCTTCCATGATGAATTGCATTTTCCACAATTGGCTGCAAAGTAAGCTTCATTATTTTATGATCCAGAAGTCCTTCATCTATAAGATATTCCAACATGATACTTTCTCCAAATCGAATTTTTTGAAGCTTCATATAACTATCTAAAATTTTAAACTCATCACATATCGTCAGCTCTTGATTTCCTTTATTTAAAGAAAGCCTGTAAAAATCAGCCAGACACACAATCGCCAATGCTGTTTCTCTATCACCATTATTGATTGCCATTGATGAGATCGAAGAAAGTGCATTATATAAAAAATGAGGGTTAATCTGCTCCTGGAGCTGATTCATTTCTGATATTTTTTGCCTTAGTTCCTTTTCATACGATTCTTCTATCGTTTCCTGAATCCGTTCTGCAAGTTTATTCACAGAGTCTGCAATCATTCCAATTTCATCTTTTTGTGTGTATAATATTCTATGTCCAAAATTTCCATAACTGATTATACCCGCTCCCTTCATTACATTTTCAACATTCTCCTGAAAACGTCTGCTCCAGTGTGCGATCGCAATGAATGCACATCCCGCGCACAGTACAAAAATGGAAAAGATTTTCACCGCCTCCCTTTTTACTGGTTTTCTGAACAACTGAGTATCTGCATATAAGATCAATTCTCCGCAATGTTTCGTGCTGCGTCTTCTTACCACCTGGTTTTCCAGCCCCAACTCATTTATCTGCTTTCCCTGCAGCTCTGCCCTGTTTGATATTTGTACTATACCTTCCTCATTTATCAAGACAATACAAAATCCCTCTTCTCCTGTTTCTAAAATTGAATATATCTCTTCTTGTCCAACAGATACTGTCAAATAATTTCGATATCTCCCTGTTTCATAACGGTTCATAAAACGCGAGAAAGAAAGGTTCCCATCAGAACCTTTCTCCATCTGCATTATCCCACCTATCTGAGGGAATCTCTCATTTGCTTCCGCTTCGTTTATTACATAAAAATAAAAATCATCCTTTGGCAGAGTACTGTTTGTACTGCATACAGAAATAGATAAGATTTCAGGATATAACATTCTTATATTCAAAAACAATGTATCCACATACAAATATAAATCTTCATACCCCATTCTTGTATAATCCGCTGTCAGATAATTCCATAATGTTTCATCCGTATACAGCATATTGGAAATCGTGTAATAATTTCCGCTTTTATCATCCAGACTCTGTCCAATCCTTTCAATTTGATAGTCCATATTCCTATTCATTCCAGATAATATCAACTGGCTTGTATAAAAATATACATATATCATAATCAATATCATTGGAAGGAGCGCAAACGTGATATACCACATCATTATTTTTGTTCTTAGCTTTTGCGATCTCACCTTTCCTCTCACGTTTGCTCTCCTCCTTTTTCTTCACTTATGACTCAAATACTTCTAAAATTACTGCATCCCAGCCATCCAGATTTACTGTAACCCTATTTTCATATGCCTTTTTTTCTCCGCCATGAATATCTACAACAATTCCTTTCTCCGGAAGTCCACCCCGCTTTGCTTCAAAGCCAAGCGCTGCCGGATACTCTGAAAAATTAAAAATTGCAGCGTATCGCTTTCCTTCATGCTCCAAAGTATAAAAAGGCGTCGTTCCATCTTTTAATTCTACCGGGACAAAAGCCTTTCCAAATCTCGCAATCCGATTCACTGCCTTGTCATTCGCAAACTGTCTGGCTCTGCTTCTGGCATTTTCAATAATACTCTCTTCTCCCTGAGGACCATAATTATCAGAAAGCATCATTACCGTTCCAGATATCGCTGCGGCATAATATCTCGACTTTGCTTCATTCTCCGTACTGACTCCTCTTCCATCAATGATCGAATGATACAACGGTACATGATCCGGATCATTAAACCGATAGATACGGTCATTTGTCCACCACGCAAAGTTCAGTGCATTCAGCACATAACGAACATCGTCATAATGACCGAAGGAATCACAGCAACATCTTCTTGCATGTCCCAGAAAATAAGGAAATAGCGGTGCAATAGAAAGACTTATGAAAATTTCTTTTCCACATTTTGCAATTTCCTCGTCAATGATGGAATAAACTCTGTTCAGCGCCATTCTTCCCGTCACATTTTTTTCAAAATGATTTCCTTCAACAGAACCATGACTTAAAAAATCAATTTTAATGTAATCCACTCCCAATGCCAGAAGAACACGAATATTATTTCTCGCATACTCTTCCCATACCGGATGTGTAACATCAAAAGGTACTGTCCCATCAGCAGCTGGCAATACTTTTCCCGTATAATCTTTTAAAAATAAATCCCTAATTTTTAAACCTGTGCCTCTAATCGGAAGCTCTCCCATGGCTTCCCTGCAGTTGCAAGGAGCTGCGTACCATCCCGCTTTCTGACCTCTCTTATGAATCCTTTCTATTTCTTTTTTTATCTCTTCAAAATTCAGACCAAATGCTCCATCCAAGTTTACATAACTTACTCCGTCCTCATCACAATATTCCGGAAGCTCTTTATCCATAAACTCCCCTGCTGTTTTCCAATGTTCGAGCGTCAGCATCCCTCCTAGCGCTGCATAACTATTCCATCCGAACGGTACCTTCCCAGATTTCCATACTCTTGCCGGTCTGATCTTCGCACATAAATCTCCAAAGTGTTCCATTCCCGTTCGTATATCATTACACCAGCTTAATACAAATCGCGAAGAATACACCTCATTCCCTTCTACAATACCATGCTCGCATACATCATGTGTTCCTTTATCTGCAATGCCGCAAAAAGCTATCATACTGCGCGCATCATGTCCGTTCCACTGAATCGCATTTTTCCATACATCAAAATCCAATGCGCCAATAACCATTCCTTCTAACGTATCTTCGTTATATATTGCCGTTACATCATAACTAGCCCTGCCCGCTGCTGGAACACTCGACTCATATCGAAGCCACATATCATTATCATATGGAACCAGCATCATCTTCTGATCCAATGACAGAAAAATTTCTTTCCCGCTGGCATCTGGATAAGGTGCAAAAAACGGGACCATATAACGGGTCTGAACCTTATCTCCATTCCCGTTCAGAAAAATCTGTACCGTCAGGTCACCACATTCATACAAGGTTAATTCCTGTCGTAATTCCAGATCATATTCTTGATAAACGCTGATTATTTTTTTCCCTTTTCCAAGCTCATCTTCCGATTCAAAAGTTTCCCTATGACACAATCTGGCACTGTCTGTTCCAATATGCTTTCCTTCCACGGTATCTGCACTCGAAAACCCATGACGAATCCGTTCTCCATCTTTCACATAGAAAAATGTCCCATTATCCAAAAACTCCACTGCTGTTCTTCCATAAGATTCTCTTTCTACGATTTCGACCGGCTTTTTTAAAAACATTTTTCTAATATCTTTACAATCTGTCAATATCTCCAGCATCATACCCCATATCCTCCTTCATGTCATCATAGTTCTTTCAGCAACAATGCATCACAGCCCTCTGCTGTCCACTTCAAAATCCCCTGCTCTCCGGCAAACTCTGTTCCACTCCATAAATCCCTGTAACGCTTTTTTTCGTCCAGACCAGCCCGCTCCATATCCAGAGACAAGGATTCTTTTTTCTCTGTCCAATGAAATGCCGCGATATAATGTTTCCCATTACACTCTGCCGTGTACCACGCGGATGCACTGCTCTGCGCCGACTCCACCGGAATAAATGCCGTCTGAGATGCGGCAAGTTCATTCACTTCCCGGTTGCATGCAAACTGACGCGCTCTTTTTCTTGCTTCCGGCCGCTCATAATCATCACTCAGCATCATCACAGTCCCGCCGATCGCTGCACTTGTATAACGTGCCTTCGCCTCCCCTTCCGTGCTGTCCTTCTCCATTCCAAAGCTTCTCAGCAAGACGATATGGTCCGGGTCATTATACTGATATAACCTGCCGTTCATCCACCATCCATAAGTCTGGGAATTTAACTCATATTCCACATCCTGTGCCGTCCCGAATGCATCGCAGGATATTCTTCTTGCATGTCCGTATCCATAAGGAAAAACAGGCGCTATGGACAGGCTGATAAAAAACGGTCTGCCAATCCTTTCTTCAGCCAGTAATCCATTTAAAAAAGTATATCCCTGAGCGATCGCCTGTCTCCCGGTCATCACTGTTTTATCATAATGGCAGCCTTCCATACCTCCATGGCTCATAAAATCAACTTTTACATAATCGTAATCCCACTTTACAAAATTTGCAAATTTCTGCTCTGTCATTTTTTTCCAAAGCGGATGCGTCACGTCGTATGGGATCGCCCCATCAACTCTTGCAAGAAAACGTCCCTTTTCATCCTTCAGCAGTATCTCTTCCATTCTGTGCCCCGGCACCCCCGGAATTTCAGCTCCTGTATCCGTACCGAAAAACGCAAAAGGCGCATCATAAATCCCCGCTTTTTGCCCGCATCCATGCAAACGTCTGGCCTGTTCGATAAGCCGCTCTTCTCCCATCACATTCCAGCCGGCGTCCAGATTGATATATGTCGTCCCTTTATTTTGATATCCTTCCGGCATCAGCTCCTTGCGTATAAACTCTCCTGACCCTTCGTAACGTCTTTCATTCAGATTAAATGCCAGCCCCGCCCAGCTATTGAATCCAAACGGCACACCATGCTCCCATTTCAGGGGCGCTCTCTCCCCTGCCAGCTCATCTCCGTATTTTTCCAGCAGTCTTCTGTAATCTGCCCCGTATAAAATTCCAAATCGGGAAGAAAGTATCTGCGTCCCTCTTACAAGACCATGGGAAACTGTATCATGCGTTCCTTCATCCGCAATCCCGCTTCTCGCCTCTATCGTATTGGCGTCTGTTGCGGAACAGACAAGACCATTCTTCCACACATCAAAGTCCAGCGCTCCCAGTACGATCCCTTCCCTTGTTTCTTCTGAATAAAGCGCTGTAACCTCATAACTTTTTCTGCCCGCCTTCAGAGGAAGCGCTTCATAACGAAGCCACATCGTATTGTCGTATGGCACTGTCAGCATTTTCATCCATAAATCTTTCCAAATGGAAACTGCCGCTTTTCCACTCTTTTCTCCCGGAGCACTGACCACAAGAGGCTTCAAAAGACGGCTTTCTATCGTTTTCCCGTCCCTTTCTGAAATGCCGCACTGCGCCCACGCCATTCCTGTTTCCGTTACGCCCAAACGCTCTGTAAGGTCGATTCCCTCTTCTCCTTTGAAAAATAACTCCAAACTATTTCCAGCCTGTCTTACATCCGTCAAAACAGCCTGTCTTGTATCAACCCTTCTCCCGTCCGGTGTTTCTCCGCAGGCATATGCTTTTAAAATCCGTTTTCCCTGGTCTTCCAGCTCCCAAAATCCATTTTCTTCATACTCCCATTTCATTATGATACACCTCCGTCTCTTGAAAGCAGTTTCTCTTAAGCTTCTTATACTATAAATTTATAAAACCTCTACCTTTCTTTCAATGTAAAAATTTACCACTTTATGTATATTTACAACAAATCCTTCCAATTTAAAAGAAATTCGCGATTCCATTTCCCAAAGCACAAGGATATCACCCTTTACACAAAACAGCATCGTGCCAAACGAATGTAAAAATTGCATCCTTCTGTCCTTCCCCATCGCTGCCTTTTCTGCGCCCTTTCCAAAATTCCCTTGCCGCTTTTCCGCAAAAATGTTTAAATAGATATATCGAAAACACTAAAAATCATTCTATAAAAGGATACTCCTATGCCTGAAATCATCGCACAGCGTGAATTTCTTCCCGCTTATATGCTGTTTGACACCATTTTTCTGCTCGGCGGTATCCGAAGCGCCTCCATCACTGCATGGGACGATAAGCTGATAACCCTCCTCGTCAATTCCCTGCTCGAGACCAACCTTGGAATGCCTTACGTTTATGTGCTATACCTGCTGTATTCCTCCCGTTTTACGGAACAATTAAAAAAGCGCCCTGAAAAAACCGGCTTTCTTCAGGCGCTTGAAATAAGGCTACCGCAATCCCACTGGCTTTATACGGTGGATTAAGGTAACTAAAAATCAGAAATTATTGTATACTCATGGTATGGGAACATGGAAATGCTGAAAAGTATATAGAAAATCAAGGTTGAGGAGGTGACAGTGGATGTTAAAGGCATATAAATACAGAATATATCCTAATAATGAGCAGAAAATACAAATTGCAAAAACATTTGGCTGTTGCCGTTTTATATATAATCAGACACTGGCATACCGGAAAGAAGTATATGAGAAAGAGAAAAAATCAGTTAGTAAAACTGACTGTAACAATTACTGCAACAGACAATTAAAGAAAGAATATGAATGGCTGAAAGAAGTGGATAAATTTGCTCTGACAAATGCGATTTACAACATGGATGCTGCATATCAGAAATTTTTTAAGGAACATGCAGGGTATCCGAAGTTTAAGAGTAAACACGATAATCATAAGTCATATACAACAAATTTTACGAATGGCAATATAGCAGTAGATTTCGAGGGAAATAGAGTAAAACTGCCTAAATTAAAAAATGTAAAAGCAAAACTGCATAGAAAATTTAGCGGGCAGATAAAATCGGCAACGATATCACAAATTCCAAGTGGAAAATATTATGTATCAATTTTAGTGGAAACAGAACACGTGGAACTGCCACATGTAAATCAAAATACAGGAATAGATTTAGGCATTAAAGATTTATGCATTACTTCTGATGGGAAGAGATACGAAAATCCAAAAATCATCAGAAAATACGAAAAGAAACTGATAAAACTGCAAAGGCATTTAGCCCATAAAGAGAAAAGAAGTCAAAATTACTGCAAAACAAAGAAAAAGATAGCATTATGCCATGAGAAAATAACAAATACCAGAAAAGATTATCTGCACAA
>Scooby_p2__coassemble_516_pt1 | contig 25427 bp, 23 predicted proteins | sample Scooby_p2__metabat2_high_PE_043 | metagenome-assembled genome bin Scooby_p2
TAGATACACAACCCACCCATCGCAAGTATCCACGCAAAAACTGTACCAATATATCTCATTTTTGTCTCTATCAAATTTCGGTTTTTATTAAAAACTACATATAAAAAAGGAAGCCAATATCCCACAACTGAAAAAATTCCATATCTAAACATCCAAAATAGAAAGATATTGTCTATATATGCATAATTTACTCCATTTAGATGATATGCAGCATTGTAACCTTGACCCACAAACAATTTCCAAAAAGGAACTTGTTCAAAAAAAGTGACCAATTGATTTTCTCGTGTATTTTGTCCAAAACGCCCTATTATATAATCTAATGCTCCCGACATATACTTTGAAATCACAGAATATAAAATAGCAAATATAACTACCATGAAAAACACACGTTTTGCTTTATCAAATGCTTTTCGTTTTGATGTAGTTAAGTAAGCTAACACAAAAAGCATAATAGCTTGCAACATCCACCCTCTGCTTGTAATAACAATGCTGCATACCATTAACACTCCGCTAATTATATAAATCATCAAGTTGTCTATTTTTGTATTTCTTTTGATACAGTTCCAACAGCTTGTCAAAAATAATGCGTTGGCAAAATGCTCAATAACTTTCCCATTTGCCATTCTTATTAATTGATATTGACTCACAAAATCAATTGTTTCTATCATTGTCAATATTGAAAATATGCAAGCTAATAGCGGAATAGTTCTTATAAATAGCTCCAAAATTTTCTCATCCTGTCCAACAAAAAAAATCAATGACAATTCCAAAAGCAAAACAGGTGTTGTATCTAAGTATATTAATCCTGCACCTAAGTCACTGTTTACAATGCACCAAAAAATCGACACCGCACCCAATAAAAGTCCGGAATAGGTTAATATATTTTTTTGTATTCTTACCGTTCTCAAAGATAAAAAAAACAAGCATACTATACACAGTAATTCTATGTATTTATATAAGGGAATTGTGCGTCCTACCATGCTAACAACATTACCAAATTGAGTACTTTCCCATTTTAGTCCAGAATATCTAACTGCACTTTCAAATACCAAGACTCCTAATAATGAGTATACAAAAAATTTTTTTAATGAAATGCGCATACTCATAATTATTAACTCCTAACACGATTCTCAATTTTTTTGATTATTTCTTCCCACATACTTACGATTTTTTCGACACTGTATTTCTCCGACACTTTTTTTGCCTCTCCTACCATACTAGCTCTTAACATATCATCTTCCAGCAGCAACATTGCTTTTTCAACAAATCCTTTTTTATCATATAAATTCACCAGATACCCGTTTACTCCATCATTCACCAAATCCTTAATTCCTTCGTGGCAAATTCGTGAAACACTAGGTAGTCCCATAGCCATAGCCTCGCTTAATGCATTTGGAAAGCCTTCAAAATCTGAAGTCATAAAATAAATATCCGCAGCAGACAACTCTTCATAAGGATTATTGGTGTATCCGCATAATTTGATATAATCCCCTGCATTTAGTTCTGCAATTTTATCTTGAAGTTGCTCCTTAATCGGGCCATCACCAAAAATTCGAAGTTCAGTATTTTTTGCTTGATCATGAATTTTCTTCATACAATCAAACATCCAAGGAAAATTCTTTTGTGCATCTAATCTTCCAATTGATATGAAAACAATATTTTCACGCTTTTCTGAATTTTTTGTCATCCCCGGAATAACAATAGGATTTGGTATGACTACAATTTTCTTTTTAAATTTCCCATTGCAGAAGGAGGCAAAATTGCTGCACTGGACAGAAATCACATCTGCTCTATTGTAATATAGTCTTCTCAGTACTCTCCAGTGTATTTTTGTATTTGTTTTTGCCGGATCTATTCGTTCCGATACAATCAAAGGTACTTTGATATCATTTGCCATGCAACTCAAAATATTGTTTGTCGTCAAAAAGGAAATGATAACATCCGGTTTCACTTGATGAAACATTTTTTGCAATTCATTTTTATACTTAAAAATACGATCAATCGGATTTTTGGCACGAATATAATTTTCCAATTTATGATCTATAATTTCAACACCTGAAAGATCATATTTGGGTTCTGCAATCTTCCCATTAGTAAGAAGTATTACACTTTTATATCCTTTTGCAGTAAACTCACGTGCAAGTATCTGTATTACGTTTCCAGCTCCACCTCGAAAAGCATCTACAACAAATAATATCTTCATATTCACATCTGTTCAACTATAGCACAACGCAGTTGAATTACCTTTCACAAATTTGTTTTAGAGAATGAACAATCGAAGAAACAGTACAAACCTCTCTAATTTTCTTCTTGGCGTTTTCTCCAAAATTTTTAGCAATTTCGGAATTTTCCAGCACTCTGTAAATTGCATTTTCCAATGCCGTCTGATCTCCCACCGGGATTAGAAGTCCACTAATTTCATTATCTATTAAATCAGAAGGTCCGGTTTCACAATCGGTAGAAATGCAAGGCAATCCCACCGCCATCGCTTCAATTAAAGTATTTGGCATTCCTTCATAATTTGAAGATAACACAAATAGAGACGCAGATTCATAAACGCTTTTCATATCCCCATTTCTGCCCATCAATGTAATCTCATCTTCAGCTTTTAAAGAACAAATTAAATTCTGAAGTTTTTCTTTCTCCTCGCCCTCACCAAAAATTTTAAGCTGAATTCCAGGGAGTTTTTTAGCAACATTATTGAATGCATTAATCAACAGTGAGAAGTTCTTTTGATTACTCAGTCGTCCGACTCCGATCACAGTCCTGGTATCCAAATTATCTACAGGAGTCGTGTTCATCAGTTCTTCTGAAACAGGATTAAACAGGATAAATAACTTATTACGATACTTTTCTGGGAAAAAGGATCTTTGTTTTTCATTTTGAACAATTGTTTTCCAAGAATGCTTCACAATCAAATTACATAAATTCCGTTTAACTTTGTTCTCAGGTTCAAGAGCAGGGTTATTTCTAACTGTGTGAATAATTCTATTATGCATATCAAACCCAGCCAGAGTCGTATGTATAGTCACCTGTGGCAAAAACGGAAGTATAAAATCAGGATTCTGCTCTTTCATAATATGTCGTAACATTCTAATTTTCTTCAAATAACTTAGGCTGTCGTATTTTTCCATGTTACCGCCAGACAAGTTTATTACCTTCACTCTTGAGTTAACATAATATTCGTCAGGCATCTTAAAATAAATTACTACTGTGACATCCTCACCTTGCGCAGCTAACTCTGAACTAAGATTAGCCACAGCTCGTTCCGCACCGCCTGATGCAAATGAAGGCACAACAAACATATATTTCTTCATTGGATATTCTTGTCACCTCTTTCAAAATTCTATTCTAAGCTAATTAAAGAACCTTTTGTAACGACTCAATAAAACACTCCAAAGAAAACTTTTTTGAATCAACATAATTTGTATACATCTGTTCTGCTGTTAGTACTCTGCTACTTGCCGCAGAAGCAATGCATCCACTTAATATTTCAATATTTCCTGCATCAAAAATGTAACCGTTTTTCTCCGAAAAAAACTCTGGAACCGCACCAACAGGTGTAGTAATACAGCTACAACCATACGCCATCGCATCTACAAGCACAAGCGGAAATCCTTCCCCATACGACGGCAATACCAAGCAATCTGCTTGTCTCATAAGTTGATCCTTCTCACTTCCAGTAACAAAGCCATGGTCGACAACACAATTTCCAAGTTCGTTAATCAGATGCTTATACTTTTCTTTCACTGTTTCGTCGCTACAGCTTCCACATATATGTAGTTTGGCATATTGTGTACATTTTTTCATTGCTTCAAGCAAGTCCAAGATTCCCTTACGATGCTCAATGGATCCCATAAAAATATAATCTAATTGTTTTTTCTTCAAACATTCTTTCTGCTTTTCTAATACAGCGGGTTCTTCAATACGTCCATTATGAAAATTATATATTACAACACCTTTTTCAAACGATATTCCTGCAATCTCAAATTCTTTTTTAGTTTCTGTTGACAAATAGATTATCTTATCAACCTTGTTTTCAAGCGTACGTAACATCCATTTTCGAATTAACGTGTTATTCGGCAGTATTTTATCCAATTCCGCAAAATGAATATGGAGTACAATTTTTTGCTTCCTTCCAAACAACCGAAGTATCCGAATTATCAGCAAATCTTTCAGCAAAGCACTTTTAATTGATGAATTATAATATAGCGTATCACAACCATTTTTTTTGGTGACTTTTAACAGTCCTTTTATGATGCAGAACATGTTTAAAATGTTATCCAAATCTAATTTTCCGATTGTTTCCGCTTTTCTATTCCGAATATAGGTGTTAAATTTTCTTAATTCAATATCATACTTAAGAAATTGTTCTCTGTTGTCAAAGAGAGTATTGGCAACAGACATTATCCCACCTCTGTACCGACCATTTGCCTCCATTGGTGCAACAATTATAACTTCTTTCATGCTCTATCACCGCAATTATTTTTATCTTTTATCTCAATTTTTCTAACTACTCTAGCCGGATTCCCAGCAATAACGCAGTTGTCCTCAAAAGTACCACTCACAACAGCTCCAGCACCTATAACACAGTTGTTACCTATTTTTGTACCTTTAAGAATAATACAATTACACCCAATAAACACATTTTCGCCAATATCAATCGATTTACACTTCATCCCGGAGTTTGGATGTTCCAGTCTCTCCTCTGGATCAATGGGATGAAAATCATGATCTAATATTTTTACATTTGCACCAATACTTGTATGCTTTCCAATACGAATTGATGCTCGTGAGTAAATTGTTGTAGCTGACATACGTACGTCATCTTCAAGTATAATTTTCCCTCCGGCACGGGCCATAATAATTGTACGCTGATACAGACCAATCAGATTGGAAAGAAAACTACTCTTTACCACAACTCCCTCTCCGAGAGTCATTTCCGAATCACCTGTTTTTACAATGACAGGTAAACCATAGAATTCGCATTTTTTACCATATTTAATTTTCTGCACTGACATCATCAACTTGGGTAAATATGTTCTTATTCCAGGCATAATTCTTTCTCCTTAATCTTCAACTAAACCTCTGTAATATAATTATCACAAAAATTAGAGTACATATTTCTTTAATGGTTTTATCAATGACATTATCCAAGATGCAAAGAAACCAAGGATAACAAACACTATGCCAAACACTAATGTCATCGGAATCCAGGCACTAAAGCTCATTGGCGTGATTTTTAGGAATTTATAAACGAACTGAATAAAAAGTGGATGGATCAGATAAACGCCAAAGCATAGGCGATCCAATTTCCAGAAGAGTTTATGACACTCTCCTGCTTCCCCCCCTCTTATTAAACAATAAAGACTTACTGTTGCCAGCACATTTATTGGGCTTTGATATGCCATAGCCTTTGCTGCAGTACCTGAAAATAAAGTGAATAAAAATGCTATAATAGCAGCACTAATAAAGCCTATCGAACTCCAAAATTTGATGTTTCTAATGTTTTTCATATCTACACAACTAAGATAGTAACCAAGAAGAATATAGAAAATTGCATAATTTCCAAACGGTATAGTGAACGCCAATCTCATTCCAGTCATATTATTCACGAAAGGAACACAAAAGTTCAAAATAAACAATGCCACGAGGAAATACCGAAGTAAATTATCCGAAGCTTTATCAACAATTACTTTCAAAACCGGTAAAGAAACATATATCCCTATCATTGCAAACAAGTACCACAAATGACTGAAACTCTCATTATTCAAAGTCATTGTTACCGACTTCCACAGCATTCCTACCGATACCATTCTCGTATCAAAAAATTGAATAAGCAACGCATATGGAATCCCAAAAATCAAAAGTGCAAGAAAAATTCTCTTTGCATATTTAAAAATGCAGTTATGTATTGTAAGCTCTTTCTTATTCAATAACAAAGCACCTGACAAAATAAAGAAAATGGGTACGTGCCATTTACAGAAGTTCAAAGAAAAATCTAAAAATGTGAATTGAGAGCTATTCAATGCAGCCAACTCAGGATTCTCGGTGATGCTACTACACGCATGCGAAAAGACCACTGCAATTGTTGCAAGAATACGCAAAATTGATATCGACTTTTCTTTCTGTACTGTAGAAACACTTTTTAACATTTTTTCTCTCCTATAATCCTGCTTCTCCAAATACTTTGTAAATATCCTCCCAGCGATGATTTTCCATCGCATATTTATGCCCATTTTTGCCCAATTCCTCGCGCTTTACAGGATTATGAAGCAATTCCTCTACCATTGAAGCAATCTCATTAAAGTCATCACTCATAAGAAGATCATGTCCAACCTCTACTGACAAGCCATCAATACCAAGGTAATTAGTTACAACAGGCATCGACATTGCCATTCCTTCAATCACCTTTGTTTTTACACCCGTACCATACGCAATTGGAGAAAGTACCACCTCTGTTGATTTAACATGTACTCTTATATCATCAACTCTTCCCTCAAATACGCATTGAGGATTTCCAGCATATTCCGCCTTAAGAGAATCCGGGCAATTTCCGATAAAATGTATCACTGGTTTACTTGGGATAAGAGGAATAATCTGATTCATAATCATTCGAACAGCATCCGCATTTGCTGCTACCCCCATGTTTCCGACATAGGAAAGGGTATTAGGCAGCTTTTTTACACCCAGTTCAGCCAGATCGGTTCCAAAATAATCACAGTCAGCTCCCATAGTCACTGTATACGAATTTTTCTTACCTGACTTTTCATTCATTTCCGTTGCTTCAAGTTTATTCACATAAATTACAGAATCATAATTCTTTGCAGCAAGCACCTCTTCAGAAATAAGACGCTTAGTTTCTGCCTTAAGGATCATATTCTTAGCAAGTTTTGAATTAATTATTGTATTTACAACACCTGGAAGTTTGCTTTCGTAGCGTCCAGCGATTCTTGATTCCGAACTTGCCGCAGCAATCTGTCTAAGATAACGCTTTGAAAGTGCATCCTCCATGAAAAGCACCTTAGGTCCATCAAAATCCTTAATTGTATAATAATAACGAGAAAGTCGGATCATGTCTACCATAATTGAGTCCGGTTCAATTTCCTCAATCAGTCTTTGGATATTCTGAACATTGTCAGAACTATAATACATAGAACTTTGAAATGTCCATTTATCCTTCCCAACTATAGAATGGCTTACAGCATTTCTAATTTTCTGAATCGTAGAAACTTCTTCAGCGGCAACAATTTTCTTTATAAAATTCGGTTTTGTCCCATCGTCTGGATTTTGTCCAGTCTCCAAAAAACTATAAAGATAGATGTCATAATTATAGAAATCATGCAGACCTTTACAATAGTTATAGAGAAGGACTTTATGCCCCTCATCAGTGGGCCAAAACAATCTGGTAGTAATAAAAAGCAGTTTTTTTCTCATAATAATCCCCTCGTACTATAGTGGCGTAGACACACATAAATTATCTGCACCACTATGATATTTATTATTTATGTAAATAGATTTATCCCTTAATCTGTTTTTCTATCCAGCGATAGGATTCTCTTAAGCCTTCTTCCAGTGATACAGTTGGCTCCCAGCCAAGAACTTCTTTGGCCTTCGTGTAATCTGCACACCGAGCTTTATCGCCTTCCGGCTTAGTCGTATCAAACTTTGGCTCAATTCCCTTTCCGCTGATTTCTGCAACCTTATATGCAATCTCCTTAATACTGGTGCAGTAAGAAGGTCCAATTTGAATCCAGCCATGTCCCCAGCCTTTATCAAGTGCAAGCACCAATGCATTAACGATATCATTCACATGAATAAAAGCACGCCCCTGCTCACCAGTGCCCCAAACTACAAAGTCCTCCTGCGGATAGTTTACAGCCTTACGAATCAATGCAGGGATCACCTGACTGCGCACGCCAAAATCAGTTGGCGTACCATAAACATTATGGAACATCAGTGTGCAACACGGGATACCTGTTTCTTTCTCCAAATAACCAATTTCCAGCTGACCCATGAGTTTGCTCCAGCCATATGCAGACTCTGGAAATGCAGGAAATAATTCATCTTCATGCAAAGGTTCCGGATTAAGCGTATTCTGACGAGTCAGAGGAAAACTGCAAACTGTCCCAACGTACAGAAGACCTTTGACCTTTTCCTTCCCAGCCTTGCGGCACGCCGCAAATAAGTTGGAATTAATCAAATTGTTTACACGGAACAATTCACCTTGATTGCTAAATACATAGTCAATGCCAGCAACAATATCTGCCAAATGAACCACATAGTCTGTAATACCTACAACAGATTCTGCATCTTCAAACACAGAAAGATCTTTCTTAAAGAAACGTGTGTCCAAATCAATGACAGGTTTTCCGTTTTCATCATTTAGATATTCTAACTTGCCTCGCCAAAGATTATCAGCCACATAAACATCCCATCCCTCTTTGACTAGACGCTTCACCAAGTTAGAGCCAATCATACCACAACCGCCGGTTACCATAATACTTTTCATTTTAATATCCTCCAAATATAATTTAAATTGAAAACGTGTTTTTTTCGGGTTCATATACCTTTACTACTTTAGTTGGAACCCCTACTGCGGTACTGTTATCGGGAATATCTTGAATTACAACCGCATTTGCACCTATTCGTACATAATTTCCAATATGTATTGGTCCAACAATTACTGCACCCGCATTGATTTCTACATTATCACCTATTATGGGAACTCCCCCGACCGCCGGCAATTGTTACATGTTGACGAATACAACAATTCTTACCTATCACTGTGTTTTTGTGCATTACAACGCCTAAACCGTGGTAAGTAATAAATGTCCCTTTTCCAATGGAAACTGACGGCGGAATAACTGCGCTAAACAATACTCTAACAAAGATCTTTACTATTGTTGCTAATATTTTTAGGTGATGATTATATAGCCAATTTTCTAAACGATATATTTTTATAATCATCTATTTCTCCTTTAGTCACGCTGGAAAATATCTCTTGTGTACACTTTTTCTTTCACATCATCCAAGCACTTGTCATAGCGGTTTGCGATAATGGCCTGACTCAGCTTCTTAAACTCGTCCAAATCATTAACCACTACTGATCCGAAGAACTTCTCACCATCTTTCAATGTCGGCTCGTAAATAATGACAGTTGCACCTTTGGCCTTAATCCTCTTCATAACACCCTGAATGGAACTCTGGCGGAAGTTATCGCTGTTACTCTTCATAGTCAGACGGTACACGCCAACTGTGACCTCTTTTTCTTTACTCTCATCCCAGCTATCGTTTGCTTCATAAGCACCAGCAATCTCCAAAACACGGTCAGCGATGAAGTCCTTACGGGTTCTATTGCTCTCAACGATTGCTTCAATCAGGTTCTCCGGCACATCCGCATAGTTTGCAAGCAGTTGCTTGGTATCTTTCGGCAGGCAGTAACCGCCATAGCCAAAGCTAGGATTGTTATAGTGAGTACCAATACGAGGGTCAAGGCAGACACCATTGATGATCTGCTGTGTGTTCAAACCTTTCATCTCAGCATAGGTATCCAGTTCGTTGAAGTAGCTAACACGCAGTGCCAGATAGGTGTTGGCGAACAGTTTGACTGCCTCAGCCTCAGTGAAGCCCATGAACAGCGTGTCAATATTTTCCTTGATGGCACCTTCCTGCAGGAGTTCTGCGAAGGTGTGTGCTGCTTTTACCAAACGAGCATTCTCCACATCGGTGCCAACGATAATGCGGCTCGGATACAAATTGTCATACAAAGCCTTGCTCTCACGCAAAAACTCTGGACTGAAGATAATATTGTCACAGTGATATTTTTCACGGACACTTGCGGTAAAGCCAACAGGAATCGTAGACTTAATTACCATAATTGCTTCCGGGTTATACTCAATAATCAGTTTAATCACGGCTTCTACTGCACTGGTATCAAAAAAGTTCTTCTTTGAATCGTAGTTTGTAGGTGCAGCAATTACCACAAAATCAGCGTCACTATATGCTTCTTTTGCATCAAGCGTTGCGGTTAAATCAAGTTCCTTTTCTGCAAGATATTTTTCAATATAGTCATCCTGAATCGGAGACTTCTTGTTGTTGATCAATTCAACTTTCTCAGGAATGATGTCCACAGCAGTTACTTTATGGTGCTGACTGAGAAGTGTAGCAATGGAAAGGCCAACATAACCAGTTCCGGCAACAGCAATCTTTAAATCCTTAAAATCTCTCATTTTTCTAACCCTCTCATTTTCTCTTATTTATAAAACTCAGCGTACCATTCAGCAAAGTTTCTCAGACCAGTCCGCAGACTTGTGCTCGGCTTGTACCCGAAATCGCGTTCCAATGCGCTAGTATCTGCATAGGTCACAGGCACATCACCAGGCTGCATCGGAACCAGCTCCTTGTGCGCCTCGAAATCATAATCTTCCGGCAGAACCTTTGCTCTAACCAGCTCCTCACTCAGAATCTGCACAAAGTCCAGCAGGTTCTCCGGATTTTGATTGCCGATGTTGTAAACTGCATACGGCGGAATCGGCAGACCATCCTCGCCATTCTTCTTGTCCGGTGCTTTCTTCATCACACGGACAACGCCCTCGACAATGTCATCCACATAAGTAAAGTCACGCTTGCAGTTGCCGTAGTTGAAGATCTTGATTGTCTCGCCTTTGACCAGCTTATTGGTAAATCCGAAGTAAGCCATATCCGGGCGGCCAGCAGGGCCATAGACCGTAAAGAAACGCAGGCCAGTGGAAGGAATGTTGTACAATTTAGAATAGGCATGAGCCATCAGTTCGTTAGATTTCTTAGTGGCCGCATAGAGGGAAACTGGGTTATCCACCTTATCATCTGTGCTGTACGGAACCTTCTTGTTAGAACCGTAGACAGAGGAAGAAGAAGCATATACCAGATGCTCCACTCCTGTCTGACCGTCATCATAAGAATGACGGCAAGCTTCGAGGATATTAAAAAAGCCGACCAAGTTGGATTCCACATAGGCATCCGGGTTGGTGATGGAATAGCGCACACCAGCCTGTGCCGCAAGGTTCACCACTACAACCGGTTTATACTTTTCAAACAGATCTGTAATTAATGCCTTATCAGCGATGTTGCCTTTTACAAAAGTAAATGTGGGATACTTGGCCAGCTCATTGAGACGAAACTCTTTCAGTGCCACATCGTAGTAAGCATTCATGTTATCAATACCAATCACTGTAGCCGAAGGAACTTCCTCATATATTCTTTTCACCAGATTTGAGCCAATGAAACCAGCTGCACCAGTGACTAAAATCGTCTTATTTTCCATATTTACTGTACTCATTTGTATTCCTCCGTTTTTATTCATTTCCTAATGTATGTACACATCCTTTTGGATGTTGCTTTTTATTAATTGTGTCTTGTTTAGACCATCACTGAATCTTTCATGTAGACCTGTCATGGTCTACTCACCTATTCTTCCTCAACTGAAACTTTATGGTAGACACCTTCATACCAGCCCACCAACAAAGTGCTGTGTCTTATTGTCATAACTCGCAGTCGCACTTCTCCATCTTTCAAAGTGCTGACCCTTATTGTCATAACTCGTACACCAACTTACTTTGTTAAAACTATACAAGTTTATACCGTTTCTTTGTTGCAGCATGAACAATCCTCTACCCCTCACCACCTCTAATTCCCCGGAAAAATGCAGTTATCATGTCCGTCTTTTCTCTGCAATAAACTTTTCCAGAAAAATAGATTTTGAGCTTTTCAACACCTTCAACCTCCATCTCTAATTCTTCGGAAAAATGAAGGTATCATGTCCGTTCCTTGCTCTGCAATAAAACAGGCTCGCAGTAGGGGTATTTTGCATGAGTTTTATACGCCACCGTAGACCATCATGCCGCCACTGAAAGTTTGAGGTAGACATTGCTCGGGACAGAAACTCCTTTAATCCCTTTTGCATTGACGCACCAATGTACGTCGCCTGCGTTCAGGCTGTAGATCAGATCCTCCTTATCCTGATACGGGATAAATACAACATTTTCAATGTGATGCTTTTCTTTATATGCAATCAGATCCTGCAAAACGCTTCCGCCGCCCACAAAGGCAAACACTACTTCCCTGCCGTCAGGCGTTTTCACACCGTTTTCTCTTTTTCCATCCATCGTCATTCCCTTACGGAAACGCTTGATCACTTTGATCAGATGCTTTAAACCATAATAAAGTCCGATGTTTCCGGAATACATGATCACAAATTTATTTTCCAGACCGTATTTTTTCTTAAATTCCGCGACCTTTTCATGATCCTGCGGCAGCGGATAAATTTCTTTTTCGTCGATCCAGTTATTGATAAAGGTATGTACGGGAACATTTTTATAATGAAAACGCGCCTTCAGCGTATCTGCCATATCTCTTCCGACCACGATCACCTTATCCGCACACCGGCAGGATAGCTTGTCCAAAAACATCATCAGATTTAAGATCAGCTTTTTGTTCACATATCCGACTGCAATCGTCTGTTCCGGATTAAAGTCCTGAATGTTGTAGATATATTTTGCCCGCTTCATCCACTTTCCCCATACGCCGAGCAGACCGCCCAGCACTGGAGGCTGTGAAATCGAATAGATATAGTCCATTTTCCCGACTTTAAAAGTTGCCACCATCGCACCGAAAAAATAAGCTACAATATTTTTGACTCGGCTGATCTTATTTCCCTTTGAAAATTCAGGCACCCTGATACGCAGTACCTTGATTCCATTAATTTCTTCCCTGTAAAACAGTTTTGTCTTATATTCCGGTTCTACCTTTCCTCCATAAGAGGGCACGACGCAGATTACCGTTATTTCAAATAAATCCTTTAATCCTTCTGCCAGCTCTCTTAAAATCTGTCCGGTGGAGGCCACATCAGGCACATAGTAGTGTGCATAAATCAGAATCCGTCTTTTTTCATCCGTCTTTACTGCTCTCATCCTATCTTCCCCACTGCATCTTTTATCAATCTTTCCTGTTCCTTATGCCCTGTCCGTCTCTTCTGTCCTGCCTATTCCTTCCGGCTTTCCCCTGATGTCTTTACTTCCAGAATCCTCGATTTCTGCGTTACATGATTTGCTGAATCTACCGCCGCATAGGTCACGATCACCCTTCCATCCGCAGCTTCCGATACCTTTTCTACCAGAAGACTGTCCGTCACATCTCCGTCTTCCGCATCGTATGCAGTTATGCCTTCCAGCAGCTTTTCCTCCGCCATTCCGTTCTCATAAACGATCGCCTTCTCCGGAAGTGTGATCATCGGAGCTGTTTTATCCTGATTCATATACAGGAATGCCCCGATTCCGATCAGCACTGCATCCACAGCAAAAAATCCGATTGTCAATGCTTTCATCTTCATCCATTTTCCTCCGCTGCTTTTTCCTGCAATTTACAATCCTCTTCTATTTCTGCCGTATCAGACCTTTTTACTTCTCCGGTTGTTTCTGCTTTTTCTGTCTGCTCCTTGCGGACTGGCGAAAGCGGAATTTCACCTTCACCGTTTTCCGGATTTCCGTAATAACCATATCTACTGTAATATCCATAATATTTCTTATAATAACCGCTCTTTTTTAAATCTACTTTATTAAGCACACAGCCCAGCACCCGGCATCCTACCCTGTCTAACTGCTCCTTTATGCTCTTTACAAACTTATGGCTTACCGCCCCGCTCTCGATCACGATCACCGCTCCGTCGCAGTATGCTGACGCCACGGCTCCGTCTACCACGCTGCCCAGCGGAGGTGTGTCCACGATCACATAGTCGTATTTCCAGCGCAATAACTCAATCAGTGTCTCGTAGCGTTCTCCGGCAAGCAGCTCGCTGGGATTGGGCGGCACCGGTCCTGCAAAAATAATATCCAGATTTTCAATATTCGTCCGGCAGCATACGTCGTCAAACTCCGCCTGTCCGCTCAGATAATGGGATAGTCCATATTTTTCACGACTCGCCTTGTATCTGCCCCGCAGAACAGACTTTCTCATATCCGCATCCACAAGGATTGTCTTTTTTCCGCTTTCTGCGAGGGACATACATAACTGAAAAGATACGCTGCTCTTCCCTTCGCTGGGTGTGCAGCTTGTCAACGAAATGACTTTAATATCTTTTCCCGCAAAGCTTAAGTTCGTACGCAACGTTTTATATGCCTCTTTTGCTCTGAAATCCAGTTGTTCCGTTGTTCGGATGATCACATTCTGCATTTTACCGCTTCCTTCCATTTTTCTTTCTGCGCTTTTTACCGCTTCCCTCATTCATCGGAATCACTGCCAGCGTTGACAATCCCAGATAGCGCTCCACATCTTCCGCCGTTTTGACCGTATCGTTTGTCAGATAGAGGATTATCGTCACAGCTGCCACGATCAGGACACCGGCCATACCGCCCATTACCGTATTTTTTCCGATTGACGGGCTGGATTTGTAAGTAGGCAGATTTGCCGTTTCCACTACATTGACCGCCTCTGTTTCCATCACGTTTCCAATGTGCACTGCCGCCGTTTCCCTCACCTCATTCGCGATATCCATCGCCCGGACCGGATCGGCATCTGTTACCGTAATCGATATCACACGGGTATCCGCCGGTGCTGAAACGCTTACCATGCCATTTAATCCTTCATAGGTAAAGGGCAGGCTCAATTCATTGATCACCGCTTCCAGTACAAAGCGGCTTTTGATCAGCTCCGGATAATCCTTTGTCAGCTGCAGCCCCATCTGAAGGTCGCTGCTTGTCAGATTTACGTTGTCCTGTTTATTCAAAACATATATTTTTGTCGTTGACTGATAGGTCGGCGTCACGATAAATTTGCTGTACAAAAAGGCAAGCATGGCCGTACACAGTCCCACCGCGATCATCAGCGGTATTTTCCGGATCAGAACCAGTGCGACCTCTACCAGATCAATCTCCATTTCATCATTTTTCATTTGACTGCGATTTTCCATCATCTGTAGTCTCCTCTGTTTTTTGTTTTATCTGATGATTTCCTCATCCCTTAAAATTTGTTCTGCATTCCGATATAGAAGCTTTTCCGCATATTCCTGTCTGCATTTTCTTTTCAGCCACTCTGCGCATTCGCCCATCGCATACTTTCTGCTTCCGTTCGCATGGTGAGCGTCTGTTGCTACAAGATCAGCAAGCTCCTCCCTTATCAGCTTTCTCGCCGTCCGTTTGATCAGACTACCGCCAAAGCCAGTCAGGCTGCCGCCGTTTATCTGAACCAGACATCCTGATTCCCGAAGCTGCTCCACACGGTTTAAATCACAGACCACATTGGCATACCGTTCCATATGGGCAATCACAGGCCGGTATCCTGCTCCGAGCAGGTCATAAAGTCCGTTGTAAATATATCCCCAGTCCTGATCCGGAAGAAATTCCGTCAGCACATATCGGGAATTTGCAAGGACGCCTGCTTTTTTTTCATCCAGAAAGCGGACCATATCATGACTGTAAAGAACTTCCCCTCCCGGATACAATTTTAAGGGAACCCGAAGTCCGTCCAGCACCTTTTGAAGCTGCTCTGTCCGTTTCTGCACGCTCTCGCTTCCCTCACACCTTCTGTCCGGCTTCTGATGAGGCGTCGCGATCACCGCTCTCACGCCATCCTCCACAGCCTTTTTTGCCATGGCAATACTTTCTTCCAGGCTGTGCGCTCCATCATCAATTCCCGGAAGAATATGACAATGAATATCAATATAACAACTCATTCCACTTTGCTCCATTTATTTTTCATTATTTGTCATAGACATATTTTCTGCTTCCTTCATCCCTTCCATAAAGAGTCCGAGCATTTTTAAGCAGTATGACTGAGCCTGTTCCGACAGCCCTTCCATTCCTCTCAGTAAGGTCTCTTCCTGTAAAATGTCCCCGCTTTCTTTCTGACCATAAATCAGATCGTCCATATTCATACCATATAGCCTTGACAGACCGATCAGCGTTTCGATGCTCATGCCGCAGGTTCCCCTTTCAATATCGGCATAATATTTATCAACAATCCCAATCTGCTCTGCCACCTTTGCCCGTGACCAGCCAAGCATTTCCCTTCGGGTGCGCAGACGCTCTCCAACGGCGATTCTATCGTATACCGCTTTATCCTGTTTCTTTTTCATTTGTTTCTCCCGATTTGATATTTGACTCTTTCTCTCCTTGCAGCTCCTTTTTTACACGGCTTAAGGATTCCGGTGTCATATTCAAAAATGACGCGATATAACGATCGCTTATTTTTCCATTGATTTCCGAATATTCCTTGAGGAACCACTCATATCTTTTCTTTATATCATAATGAAGCAGCGCTCTCCTCAGCTCCGTCTGAAGATTCAAAGCGTTCAAAAGCATTCTGATATTAAGCTTCATCATCTCTTCACTCTCCAGCGCAAGCTCCCAAAAGGCATCTTTCGGTACAACAATCACTTCCCCCTTTGTCAGAGCCTCAAGCGTAAGCGAAGAAGTATCTTTTGGACGACAGGTAACCGAAATCGGCAGTTTGTATTGGCCGCTGAATAATTCCATATGGCATTTTCCCTTCTCATCCACATGGTAACCGCCTATAATTCCCTTGATCTGGAACAATAAACATTCCTGAATTTCCCCTTGCTTTAACAGAATATCCCGATGATTTACCTTTTTGATAAAGGCGATATCAGACAACCTTCCCAATGTTTTTTCATCTTGTATTTTGTGCTCTTTACTAAAATAATAAATTATAGTTCGTTTACTCATAACACCCTTTTCCAACTTCTTTTCGCCGTCTATTATACACCTTATTTCGACAATTTCATTGATATAAATCAATTTTTTGGCATTTTTTTATATTTTTTTTATTTTTTTTACCTATTTTTTACTATTAAAAAGAATATATTTTAAACCACCTTCTTGTCCTTTTACCCAAAACTTCTCTTCCCATTTCATTCATATTTATGTCGCACAGCAATTCAGTCTTTATACCCGCACTCATACAGAAATCTTGACGCAAATCCCGGCGATTCTTTCGTTCCCCTTTCCCATGTCAGAAACAGTTTCTTTTTCGCCCGCGTCATTCCTACATAAAACATCCGCCGTTCCTCTTCCAGTTCTTTGCCTGATGCGCTCTTTTTATGAGGGACCGTCCCTTCACAGCAGCCGGGCAAAAATACAACGTCATATTCAAGCCCCTTCGAGCCGTGCATCGTAATCAGTTCCACCGGCCTCTTTTCGCACTTCTGCAAGCCTTCTGTCCCGTGCCCTGCATCTTCCTTTTGGGAGCCTTCCTCCAGCGCCCTCCCATATGCCTCCAGATGTTCCTCCAGCTGTTCCATATTCCGAAATTCCCGCACGCTCTCCTGCAAAAAGTCAGCCGCTGCTTTTGCCTCTTCCAGTGTTTTCCCGCTTTTTTCCCGGCAAAGCCAGCTATCGTAGCCAATTCCCTTTCGCACATAATTTACCGCAGCGTACAAATCCATCCGCCCGATTCTCATAATATCTGTCTGCATCCGTGCAAGGATTTCCTGCATATACGGCTTATCCCGATATGCTTCCTTTAACGCTGTAAAATCCACCTGTCCCTCAGGTATTCGCTGCCGTGCCAGATAGCGTCCGGGATGGTTCATGATCTGCAGAAACTGCCCCCTGCTGCGGTCGACTTTTGCAAAGCGCAGATAGGCAAGCAGATCCCTGCACACCGGATGATCGTAAGGATTTTTTGCCTGCTCCCGCATCACAAACGGGATTTTTGCCTGTTCCAGTGCTGCTGCCAGCCACACAGCATCACTGTTTGTCCGAAAGATCGCTGCAATCGTATCGGATTTATTTTTCGCCTGCGTCTCCCCGATCAGACGTATCAGCTCCTTTGCCTCCTCCTTTTTATTTGGAAAGCTCCCTGCCCGGACGCTCTGATCCTCCGCAAGGCTTTTCCAGATTCCGTCCGGACCTTCCTCCTCCTTTAAAACCAAAGCCGCTGTTTTCTTCACTGCAGCCATGCGGCCGCACACGTTTTCTCCGGCTGTTCCCCGCTTTCCGTATAAACTCAAAGATGTTTTCTCTCCTTCGTCATTTGCCGCCCGGATTTTTTTCGGAAACCGTTCTTTATTTGCCTCCACAAGCCTCCCTGCGCACTCCACAATCCCCTTTTGGCTCCGATAATTGATGGACAGCTCAATCCGTACAGCCTCCGGAAAATCCTGCGTGAACCGCCGCATGACCGACGGGTCAGATCCCCGGAATCCATATATTGCCTGATCATCATCTCCCACCACAAACAGATTCCGGGATGCTCCCGCCAGCAGACGCACCGCCTCATACTGCGCAGAATTCACATCCTGAAACTCGTCCACCAGAATATAACGAAACTGCTTCTGCCACCGGGCAAGTTCCTCTATGTCAGTGCGGAACAAATGGCAGACTGCCGCTGCGATATCGTCTAAATCCAGTCTCCCTGCCTCCCGCAGAAGCTGCTGAAATCCCATAAATATCCGGGCAAACTGCTCCTTCGTTATCCCGCAGTCCAAAAACTCCTCCGGCATCTTCCCCAGGTTTTTAATATAACCAATCTGTGCAAGGAGTCCGTCCTCCCACTCCTTTTCCATCGGAAAATCCCCTTTCATACCCGAAAGGACTGTGCGAAGGTATTCTCTTTTTTCCTTTTCCCGCAGGATACTCCCTGAACGATAACCGCGGGAAATTTTTAAAATGTGTAAAAATATGGCGTGAAATGTGCCGAAACTGACCGGATAGGGCTTTCCGCCCATCCTTTTTAAAAAGCGCTCCCGCATCTGCCGGGCAGCCGCTTTTGTAAATGTGATAACAAGAATGTGAGAAGGGTCCGCATGATGGACCTCTATCAGATACTTTACCCTTTCAACCGTCGTGAAAGTTTTTCCGGAGCCGGGACCGGCGAGTATGAGCGCCGGTCCCGTATTCCATTCTATTGCTTTTTTCTGCTCTTCGTTTGCCTGCAAATCATGCCTCCAGCAGTTCGATACCTTTGCGGATACGGCTCAAAGATTCCTCTTTGCCGATGATTTCCATAATCTCCGTTGCGCCGGCAGGCGTCATCTGCTTACCGGACACTGCGGTACGTACCGGCCAGAGCGCATAGCCGTTTTTGCAGCCTTTTTTCTCCACATAGGATAACAGGAGCTGATACAGCGCGTCATTGCTGTAATCCTCCTGCTCTTCCAGCAAGGGAAGAAGCTCCTTTAATACTTCCAGAGCGCTCTCCTTTGTAGTCTTCATCTTTTTGTGGACGTACATCGCCGGGTCGTACTCAGGAAGCGTCTCGAAGAAATCTACCATCTCTTCGATATCGGGGAATACCTCGATACGGGTCTTTACCATTTCCGCAATCTTTTTCAGATCCTGCCCCTTTGTGAGAACTTTTTCAAGATGAGGCTTTGCCATTTCAAAGAAACGGTCAAAATCCATCGCCTTGATATATTCACCGTTCATCCATTTTAATTTTGTATAGTCAAATACCGCGGGGGATTTGGACATTCTTCTGTAGTCGAATTCCTTTATCAGCTCTTCCAGAGAAAAAATCTCGCTTTCTCCCTCCGGGCTCCAGCCGAGCAGCGCGACAAAATTCACTACCGCCTCTGTCAGAAATCCCTGCTCTATCAGGTCTTCATAAGAAGAATGACCGCAGCGCTTGGACAGCTTGTGATGCTCTTCATCTGTGATCAGAGGGCAGTGGATATATACCGGAACGTCCCATCCGAACGCATCGTAAAGACGATTGTATTTCGGAGAAGAGGACAGATACTCGTTACCGCGTACCACATGGGTAATCCCCATCAGATGATCGTCCACAACATTTGCAAAGTTATAGGTCGGATAGCCGTCAGACTTGATCAGTATCATATCATCAAGTTCTGCATTGTCTACCGTAATGTCACCATAAATCTCATCATGGAATGTGGTTGTGCCTTCTGTAGGATTGTTCTGACGGATAACATACGGAACGCCCGCCGCAAGCTTTGCCTCCACCTCTTCTTTGGACAGATGCAGGCAGTGCTTGTCGTATACGTTTATCTCTTTGCCCGCAACGACGCGATTTAAGGTTGCAAGACGCTCCTTGTCACAGAAGCAGTAATATGCCTCGCCTTTTTCTATCAGCTTTTTGGCATACTCCAGATAAATACCGTTCTCCTGCCGTTCGCTCTGTACATAGGGACCTACGCCGCCGTCCTTATCCGGGCCTTCGTCATGAACAAGGCCTGTCTTTTCAAGGGTGCGGTAAATAATATCTACAGCGCCTTCCACATAACGCTCCTGATCCGTATCCTCAATACGCAGGATAAAATCTCCATTTTCATGCTTTGCCACCAGAAAAGCATACAGCGCCGTACGCAGATTGCCTACATGCATGCGTCCGGTAGGGCTGGGCGCAAAACGGGTTCTTATTTTTGTCACTTTCTCTTCCTCCATACGGAAAAGCTGTCCATAAAAAGACCGCTCTCCTTTTCCATTGTAAATATCTATTGTAAATCTATCGCCGCCCGGTAAAATACGCGGCGGATTTGCCCTGTCAGCCGTCCTGTCTGTCGGGCAGCTTTTTCTCTGCCGATGCCACAAAGCTGTTTAATGCCTTCTGTGCCTGCGGTATCGGAATATTCGTGCCTGCGCCTGCAATACAGCCGCCGGGACATGCCATTCCCTCTATCAGGCATCCGTTCTTCTTGCCCATCTTTGCAAGCATCAAAATCTTTCTGCAGTCCGCAAGGCTCTCCACATGCTCGATATGCACCTCTGTTTCCGGATAATATTCCTGAATACAGTTCTCGATAGCCTTTGCAACGCCGCCGGATGCAGCATAACCGCGCCCTGCCGAGGTCGCATCCTCCACAGGCGTTTCCGATTCCACTGCCGCAGGGTCGATGCCCTTTGCTTCAAACATCCCTTCCAGCTCTTCAAAGGTGATGACAAAATCCACATCAGACCGCACAGAGCGGCGGGAAGCCTCCAGCTTCTTGGACACACACGGCCCGATAAATACCACCGAAGCGTCGGGATGCTGTTTTTTTATCTCCCGTGCAGTCGCCACCATCGGCGTCAGCGCATTGGAAATATTATCAATGGTTTCCGGGAAAAATTTCTTTGCAAGAACCGACCAGGACGGACAGCAGGAGGTCAGAAGGAACGGCAGCTCACCGGTCGCCACTTCCTTTACATAGTGCTCCGCTTCTGCCATCGCTCCCATGTCCGCGCCGATCGCCGTCTCATATACCTCTGAAAATCCCAGCATCTTAAGCGCCGTCTTTATCTTGCCCGGTGTTGCAGCAGGTCCGAACTGCCCCACAAAAGCAGGCGCCACCTGCGCGATTATCTTCCTGCCGGACTGGATTGCCCGGATAAGCTGGAAAATCTGTGATTTATCCGCTATCGCTCCAAAGGGACAGCTCACCATACACTGACCGCAGGTCACACATTTCTCCGTATCGATGATTGCCCTGCCGGAGGCATCGCTTCCGATGGCGCCCACGCCGCAGGCTGCCGCACATGGACGAAGCTGATGACTGATCGCATCATACGGGCAGACAGATTTACACTTACCGCAGCGGATACACTTCTCTTTATCAATGACCGACTTGCCGTTCACCGTGCTGATCGCATCTTTCGGGCATACGACCTGACACGGATGTGCCACACAGCCCTTGCACAGATCCGTCACGATATAATCGTTCTCCGGGCATGCATTACATGCGGACGGAATTACCTGTATCATCGGAGGCTCGTAATATTTCTCATCGATATTACTCTCTTCCAGCCCCTGCGTCACATGTACCGGCTGGTCCTCCGGACGCAGCGAAAGCCCCATCGCCAGACGTATCTGTTCCCGCACTATCTCCCGTTCCCGGTAAATGCTTTCCCGGTAAATAGGGGTCTCCGGGTTCACTATCTTATACGGCAGCGCTTCAACATCATCATTCAGATTATCCGAATGATACGCCAGCTGCGCGATTTCCTTAAAAATATGCCGTCTCATCTGTCTGACGGGAGTATCGATTCCTCTCATCCGCTAAATATCCTCCATCCATTCTTCTTGTCCATAAATCTTTCCATGCTCTCTATTCTTGCACAAACCCCCGGCAAAATCAAGCACTTTTCATTTGCTCCATCACTTCCGCTGTAATCTCTTTTCCGCCCTTTTCCATCCATTCTTCCACAAAACGGTCAAAATACTCCAGCTCCTGCTCCCCGGAAATGATTTCCAGATAAGCCTTTTTCTCCAATGCCAGAAGCTCTGCCCACTTCTCCCCCATCAGATCCGTTTCTCCCGAAAAAACAGGGCTTATCACCTCAAGCCTGCTGCCGCTCACAAGCGCGCACGCCCGGATACGTGATTGATACGCCGCCCATTCCTCTACGCCTGCCGTTTCAGGATGTTCCAGATACTCCTTGCATTTCATATAGTAAGAATGCTCCAGAATCTGAAGTTCATCCGGAGAAATCTCCCCGTTCAAGGCGGCGTTTATCTGTTCATAGCAGCGATAAAGAGCATCGCTGTAATCGATATTGATGGAAACAGGTCTTGCTGTGGCATCTACATTTACTTGAAAATATTCCTCCAGACCGTCGTTTGTCAGATCCTCATACCGCATCTTATCAAACATCACGCTCGCCATCTTGAACACAAGCTCAGGATGTTCAAAATCAGCGCTCACCACCACATATTTATAGCTCGCCTCCTGGTCGTAATATCGGATTTTTCCATCCTTTCTTCCTATCAGATACGGTTCCCATACCGCATTTGGATTTTTTTCTTTCGCTTCCATCAGAGGATTATTGGGCGCCCACCACGGTCCGAAAAAGGAACCGCATTTTCCTTCCGCCACCAGCTCCGCGATATTGCTCATGCCGCGCAGCATAAAGTGCCGGTCCAGGATTCCTTCCGCATAAAGCTCCCTCAAAAAGCCCAGTGCCTTCTTTGCCTCAGGCTGAACGGACCCGTATGCCGCACTGCCGTTATCCGTTCGTATCCACTGCTTCGGAAAAGCATCGAACGCGGAAAACAGAGGGTCCAGCTGAAATTCATAGTTGTAGCCGTTTTCCCCTGTAAGGTCCGAATGGCACACGAGCCCGACCGTACTGCCTTCTCCGTTTTGCCCCGGGTCATTTTCTACAAAAGCCCGCACGATATCTACCACATCCTGTATCGTTTCCGGTTCGGAAAGCCCCAGCTTCTCCATCCAGTCCTGCCTGAGCCATAAAAGGAGCGGACCGTCCACAAAGCAAGGCTCCGGCAAAGCCATCAGCTTACCGTCAACTACTGCGTTTTGGAGCGCCGATACCTCATAGCTCGCATACATCTCCTTGAGTCCCTTGCTCGCACAGTTTTCATACGCATCTCCCAGCTCCGCTATCATTCCGCTTTCCGCAAGCTGCTGCAGCGTCTCCCGGTCCTCTACTACCATAACGTCCGGCAGCTGCCTTGCCGCAATCGCCATCTGCACATTTGTCGTATACTGCTCCTCTTTTTCTTCAAAAATATCCTCATTCTGAATATTCAGAGTTTCCTTTAAATAGCGGGTATACACATTGTCTTCGTAAGTGTCCCCTTCGGGCATGTTGGAATTATTGTCCCCTATCATCTTACCCAGTGTATATGTCACAAGCTCCGGGTATTTCCCGTAAGGCGTTAAAGCCGCCTCTTCCCATTCCGCCGCCCGGTCTGAAGTTCCCTGTTCCAGACCGGCGCTGCTCTCCTGCACACTCCCGCAGCCGATACCTCCCGCCGCCAAAACTGCCGCCGCTAAAAAAGCTGCCGCCCGGCTCGCTTTTTTTCTCATTCCCGCCTCATCCTTTCTCCAAAACTGCGATACCCGCTTCCGGAAGCGCAAGTATCCCGTCTGTAAGCCCGGTTTTTTGTTCTCCTGTCATCAGCATATCCGTCATCCGGTATTCCCCTTCCCCGAGACATTTTCTCAAATCTATATGCGCCGCATTTTTTCCGTTATTGCATACGATAATGCAGCTTCTGTCTTCCCATGTCATTTTCATCGCGCCGGTGTGCTCCGGGAAGTCCTGCCCCAAAGGCTCTGCCGTCCCCCTTGCTATCTCCGGGTGACGGTTCCTGACTGCGATCGCCTCTTTATAATAATGATAGATTGAATTCTCATCCTTCTCCTGTACATCTGCCGGAGGAAATATGTGCCCGACCTCATCCGCTCCTTCCGGCGCAACAGTCACCCCTTTTCCATCAGAATCCGACCAATACATGGGCAGCCTCTTGTTTTCATCCTTTGTCCCCATACTTTTCATTCCCAGTTCTTCGCCATAGTACACAAAAGGGGAACCCGGCATCATCATCAAAAGCCCTGCCGCCAGCTTCATCGTCCTCTCGTCATTGACGCACTGGGCGCTCACTCTCGTCGTATCATGATTGCTGATAAAGGGAGCGTCGATATAATCCGGATTGGAAATACGATCCTGCTCCTGATGCCTCTGTATCCAGGAAAAAAATTCTCCCGGCTCTACCATTCCCTTCGCGGTTTTTACGATGGCTCCGTCCTGCTGCGCCGCCGGAAAATGAAACAGGCTGTCTATCCCGCTTTTATAGTACTCCTGCAGCACCGACTGTCCCTCCCAGACCTCCGCCACGAGATATCCATCGGGAGCCGCTTTTTTTACATGCTCCGTAAACCGTCCGAGCAGCTCTATATTTTTCTGCGCTTCTCCCGTAAAATACTCTTTTGCCGCGTCCAGGCGGAATCCATCCACCCCTTTTTCCAGCCAGAAATCAAAAACAGCCTCCACTTCTTTTAAGACTGCCTCTGTTTCCAGCGCGAGGTCCGGCATGCCGCTCCAGAAAACGCCCTCATAATACCAGCCCGAATCTCCTACCGGATACCAGGATGCTATCCCTTCCCGGTCCCTCTCAAAATGATAATATTCCACATAGGGACAGACCGACGCATCGGGAACCTCTCCCGGCTGCAGCGATTCCAGATATGCACAGCTTTCTTTAAACCACGGATGCTCGCTGGACGTATGATTAAACGGCAGGTCCAGTATCAGGCGTATCCCCCGCTCATGACATTCTTTTACCAGCTTTTCAAAATCTGCCATCGTTCCGAGCTCTGCATCTACCTGTTCATAATCTGTCACATCATATCTGTGGTAGCTCCCGGAAGCCATGACCGGCGTCAGCCATATCCCGTTAAAGCCCAGCTCTTCCACATAATCCAGCTTTTGGCAGATTCCCTCCAGGTCTCCTCTTCCATCGCCGTTGCTGTCATAAAAGCTTCCCGGGAAAATCTCATACCAGCATCGGTATGCGTCGTCTATCGGTTTGCCCTGTCCTTTATCCGTTGTCAGACTGCCCGCAAAAAGCCCCGCTGTCAAAAGCAGGCAGACTGCAGCCTGTATCCATCTTTTTTCCCTGTTCATATACCCGTGTCCTGCCACTCAAAATGTGTTGAAATATACTCAAACACATCGAGAAATTGAAGTCCT
>Scooby_p2__coassemble_754_pt1 | contig 19484 bp, 19 predicted proteins | sample Scooby_p2__metabat2_high_PE_043 | metagenome-assembled genome bin Scooby_p2
ATGGTCAAAAGTTATAAATAAAACATATATTTGCATTATTATTTGTGCATTAAGCTGGTATAATCAAAATATAAATGGAAAACAGAAGAGCTTGTGCGGCAGAATTTCATTGCGGCAGAAAAAAGCAGGGAGGTGCACAATTTGTCGAGAAGGAAGAAAAAAGGTGGAAGCAGTTCAGGGGTGGTATATTATGTATGGAAAAAGAAGTATCTTTATCTGATGCTGATTCCTGCAATCGTGTATTATATTATTTTTTGTTATATTCCTATGTATGGGGTAACAATTGCCTTTAAGGATTTTAATCCAATGTTGGGGATATGGAAAAGTGAATGGCAGGGATTTGATACTTTTCGGAAATTGTTTGAGATGGAAAAATTTTATTCGGTATTCTGGAATACAATACGGATTAGTCTGATCCGGTTGGTGTTTGGTTTTCCATTTCCAATCATCATTGCGCTACTGCTGAATGAGCTGAGAAATGTCCGGTTAAAGAAAACGATTCAGACAATTATTTATGTCCCTAATTTTATTTCATGGGTTGTTTTAGGCGGAATTCTTACCAGTATTCTTTCTATGGATACCGGTATCGTGAATCAGGTAATCAAAACGCTGGGATTTGAGCCGATAGGATTTCTGACAGATGAAAAATTTTTTGTTCCGACAATGGTAGTGTCCATGATCTGGAAAACGTTCGGATGGAATACGATTATTTACCTGGCGGCTATGACTGGAGTGGACACACAGTTGTATGAAGCAGCTACAGTAGATGGTGCCAATCGATGGCAGAAACTGATTAATATTACGTTGCCCTGTATCCGTTCTGTTATTGTTGTTGTTTTGATTACCAGAATCGGAAGCCTGATGCAGGCGGGATTTGAACAGATTTTTGTACTATATCATCCAGGTGTATATGGGACAGCAGATATTATTGATACATATGTATATCGAATGGGACTGCAGGAAGGAAAATTCGAGCTTGCCACAGCCGTGGGATTGTTTAAATCTGTAATTAATTTTGCGCTGGTTGTAATCGCAAATAAGATTGCAAGAATGGCAGGAGAGGAGGGAATCTACTGATGGCAGAAAAAAAAGTAAAGCAGCAGGGTAGTAAAGTAAAAAAATCTGTAGGAAGCAAAATTTTCGATGCTTTGAACATAACTTTTTTAGTGTTGCTGGCTTTGGCTACGCTTTATCCATTTTGGGATTGTCTGGTGGTGTCTTTTTCGTCCATCAAAAGCTATCTGGCGTCAGGTGTTCATCTCTGGCCGTCGGAATGGTCATTTGAAGGATATAGTTATATGCTGGCAAATAAGGAACTTTGGGTTTCCTATGGCAACAGTATTTTTATAACGGTGGTCGGAACTGCAATTAATATGCTGGTTACAACGATGACAGCTTATGTGCTTTCCAAGAAAGACCTCAAAGGACAACGGTTTTTTATGTTTATGGCGGTATTTACCATGATGTTTACAGGTGGCATTATCCCGACCTATATTGTAGTAAAGGATCTTCACCTGATGAATTCTTTGTGGGCAATGATTTGGCCTACTGCGATTAATACATATAATCTGATCATTTTGAGAAATTTTTTCTTGGATTTACCGGTGGAACTCGAGGAGGCGGCATTATTGGATGGATGTACAGAGGTAGGTGTGCTGTTCCGGATTATGCTTCCGATTTCCAAGCCGGCGCTGACAACGGTAACGTTGTTTTATGCGGTGGATCATTGGAATGAATTTTTCTCGGCAATTATGTATATCAATGATAAAGCTTCATGGCCGCTGCAGTTGTTTTTGCGTTCGATGCTCTTTTTGAATGATGCGGCGTATAACAGTGGTGGAGAAAGCATGTTCCTGTTGGGACAGCCAATGAAAATGGCGGCAGTAATGCTGGCAATCATACCGATTATGTGTGCGTATCCATTTTTCCAGAAATATTTTACAACGGGGATTACAGCAGGTGCAGTAAAAGGTTAAATAAAATATGAGGCACAAGGCAGAGAGCTTTTGTGTGTACATAAAATGAAAAAGAAAGAGAGGGTATGTTATGAAAAGGAAAGGTATGTTAAGTGTTGCTCTGGCAACAGCAATTGCATTTTCAGCCATTGGATGCGGCGGCCAGCCTGCGGATACCGGAACGAACGGAGGTTCCGGCAAGGATTCTGCGAAGACAGAGAACACATCTGATGGAGAAAGAGTTCCGATCAGATGGCTGACAACGGGTGATGCTGCTGCCGCGGCAATTCAGGAAGGAGATCGCATCATTGAGGCAATCAATGAAAAGTTGGGAATTGATCTGAAAGTGGAAATTGTGCCGGAAGGAAATGTTGAAAAGGTAAATGTTGCAATGGCATCAGGAGACTTTCCGGATGTGGTAACCGGATCATACGGTACCAGCGCAACACAGCAGTGGATTGATGATGGAATGGTTATTCCGCTGAATGATTACTTTGATAAGCTGGGCAATATGAAAAAATGGCTGGAGGAAGATTATTCCTGGACAGCGATTGACGGAAAGTACTATGGCATTCCCTTCATCACTCAGTATAATGCTGCAAACACCTTGATTGTGATGAGGCAGGACTGGCTGGAAAATCTGGGGTTGAGTTATCCGACAACATTGGAGGAAATGAAAGATGTTATGGTAGCGTTTACCCAGGATGATCCGGATGGCAATGGGAAAGATGATACTTATGGATTTACGGCAGAAAAGCCCGGTGGAAATACTCCGTTTGATTGGGCATTTTACGCTTATGGACGGAAATATGCGGACTATGCTCTGGACGAAAATGATCAGGTGATCCCGGTATTTGAAGACCCGTCTTTTATTCCCGGAATGGCTTATATAAAAGAACTGTGGGATCTGAAGGTAATAGACCCTGAGCTGATGCTGAACGATATGGCAAAAAAAGAGGAGAAGTTTTATCAGGGGAAGGCTGGTTCTATGTGGGCACCGCTGTTTAGAAACATTTCCCGTCATGAAAACAGCGTCAAGGAACTGTATCCGGATGCAACGCTGACCTATGGATTGGCTCCGAAAGGACCGGATGGCTCTAGCGGAATGAGTCCGCAGGGTAAGGGCGGTATGATGACTTGTATCACAACAGCATGCAAAAATCAGGAAAAGGCAGCAGAATTTGTTGACTTTATGATTTCCGAAGAGGGAAATAATCTGCTTAGGCTGGGAATTGAAGGTATTCATTATACCAAGGACGGAGATAATATTGTATTTAACGAAGAGGAAAGAGCAAAGGACTCCTTTGCATCAGATGGATGGGCACATGCACTTGCGTGGGGATCTTTCTATTGGCCGTTAGAGAGTGAGTATATTCCTGTTTCTGATCCGAATAGAGAGAAAGCATTGGAGACAGTTGAGATTGCGTCTGCATGTCAGGTACCGAACCTGATTAAGCAGAAAACACCGATGGAGATTGAAAGCCTGTCTGCGCTGAACGATATTTACATTCAGTATTTCTCCGATATGCTTCAGGGCAAAATTTCAATTGAAGAAGGTGCGAAAAAGCTGAGCGAGTCTTGGAGAAGTCAGGGCGGTGAGGAGCTGCTGAAGGAACTGAATGAGGTTTATCATGCTTCTAAGTAAATTTCAAGAAGAGGAATGATTGATGAAAAAAAAGCCGAATATATTATATATTATGGCGGATGATCAGGGGGCCTGGGCAATGAATTGCTCGGGCACCCCCGAACTTTATACGCCAAATTTGAACAGAATTGCGGAGAGTGGAATGCGGTTTACGCAGTTTTATTGTGCTTCACCGGTTTGTTCACCAGCCAGGGCTTCACTTCTTACCGGGATGACTCCTTCCTCACACGGGGTACATGACTGGCTTCGCAGCGGCAGCGTAGATGCGGAACAGTTTGCCAAACAGGGGGCGGAAAATCCGTATGGTGGTTATCGGGATGAGAGAATCCCTATTGGGTATCTGGATGGATTTACAACCTATACAGATATTTTGAAGCAAGGTGGTTATACCTGCGCATTATCGGGAAAGTGGCATCTGGGAGACAGTGTGAGACCACAGCATGGATTTGAAAAATGGTATACGATTGGTAAAGGCGGATGTTTTTATTATCATCCGGATATCGTAGAAGAAGGCGATATTCGTGTGGAGCATGGCAAATATGTGACAGAGCTGTTTACGGATCAGGCGCTTCGTTTTCTGGATGAATTATCGGGAAAAGAAGATCCTTTTTATCTTGCGGTTCATTATACAGCACCTCATTCGCCTTGGGGAGCGGAGCATCATCCCACAAAATGGATTGATTATTATGAGAACTGTGAGTTCAAGAGTATTCCGGATGTTCCTGATCATCCGGATCTTCTGACAGGGCCTGTTTTCGGTACAGATGCCAGAAAGGAAAACTTACGCGGGTATTTTGCAGCAATCAGCGCAATGGACGAACAGATTGGAAGAATTTTGGATGCGTTGGAAAAGAATGGTTTGACAGAGGATACAATTGTTATTTTTACGGCTGATAATGGAATGAGTATGGGACACCATGGCGTGTGGGGAAAGGGGAACGGGACATTTCCATTAAACATGTATGATTCGGCAATACAGGTTCCGTTTTTGATTTCCTGGCCGGGAGTAATCAAAGCAGGAAGCGTTTGTCAGGAGCCTGTGAGCGCCTGCGATTTGTATCCGACAATATTAGAATTTGCCGGAATGTCAGAGCAGTGTCCGGATGGACTTCCGGGAAAAAGTTTTCTTTCTATTTTGAATGGAAAGAATGAAGAAGATAGGGAGTTTGTAACAATTTACGGTGAATATGGTCCGGTACACATGATACGGACGGCAGAATGGAAGTATGTACATAGATATCCCTACGGAAAGCATGAGCTGTTTCATTTGTCGGAAGATCCGGGAGAAACCACAAATCTGTACGGAGAGCCGGAATATGAAGAAACGATATTGGATCTGAAATGTCGGATGGAGAAATGGTTTCAGGAGTATACAAATCCTGAATTAGATGGGACTAAGGAAGGTGTAACTGGATCTGGACAGCTTTGCAGGGCAGGAATTTATGCGGTGCGTACAGACGGATATGCTCCGGTAGGAACCTAAAGAGAGCGGAGCGGTAAGCCGGCAGGAAACTGCCGGCTGCCTTGGTTATAGAAGATGGGAATGAAAAAGGAGAATGGAATGAAGAAGCCAAATTTTCTCTTTATTTTTATTGATGATATGGGATGGAGAGATCTGGCCTGTACGGGCAGCAGTTTTTATGAAACTCCGAATTTGGACAGAATGTGCAGACAGGGAATGAAATTTGAAAATGCATATGCCTCCTGTCCGGTGTGTTCACCATCTAGAGCAAGTTTCCTGACAGGTAAATATCCAGCGAGATTGGGGGTCACAGATTGGATAGATACTGGAGGAAACTGTCACCCGTTGAAAGGACGTCTGATTGATGCCCCTTACATAAAACATATGCCGGCGGGGGAGTATACAGTAGCACAGGCGCTTGCAGATGCGGGATATCATACATGGCATGTGGGAAAATGGCACCTGGGAACTCGCGAATATTATCCGGAGTAGTTTGGATTTGAACGGAATATAGGGGGATGCTTCTGGGGAAATCCCTATCAGGGATACTTTGCTCCATATGGAATTGAAACGTTGGAAGAAGGACCGGAAGGAGAATATTTAACGGACAGGCTGACGGATGAGGCACTTACATTGTTACGTGATCACAGAAAAGAAGAACAGCCTTTTTTCATGAATTTATGCTATTATGCGGTACATACCCCCATTCAGGCAAAAAAAGAGGATATTGAAAGATTTGAAAAGAAGAAAAAACGGCTTGGTTTGGATAAGGGAGCGGATTTTATAGAAGGAGAAGAATTTCGGACAGTAGATAAGGCAGGAAAGAGAGTGATCAGAAGAGTAATCCAGTCAGATCCGGTATATGCGGCTATGATATGGAATTTAGACTGGAATATTGGAAGAATATTGGATGAGCTGGAAGAAAGCGGACGGGCGGAAAATACGGTAGTTGTATTTACTTCAGATAATGGAGGGTTAGCGACAGCAGAGGGTTCTCCGACGTGTAATGCACCGGCAGCAGAAGGTAAGGGATGGATGTATGAGGGTGGTCTGCGTGTTCCGCTTCTTGTCAGATACCCGGCGATGATTAGAGCAGGAAGCTGTTGTCAGACAGCAGTTACTACGACAGATTTTTATCCGACATTTTTAGAGCTGGCAGGGGTCGCTTTAAAAAAGGGGTGTGCTTCAGATGGAAGAAGTATGGTTCCTATGTTTCTGGAAAAGAATGTGAAGGAAAGACCAATTTTCTGGCATTATCCTCATTATGGAAATCAGGGGGGACAACCAGGAGCAGCAGTGTTGCTTGGAAAGGATAAGTTTATTGAATTTTATGAGAATCAGAAGGAAGAGCTTTATGATTTAAATATGGATTTGTCAGAAACACATAATCTGATTGAAAAATATCCGGAAAAGGCAGCGGAATTAAGAGAAGTATTGCATCAGTGGCAAAAGGAAGTCGGAGCGTTATTTCCGAAAAGGTGTTGACATCGCATATTTAGAAAAATTAAAAAGCTCCCTTGGTGGTAAGAGATTGTGTTCAAGGGAGCTTTTGCGTGATTTCTTACAGCTTGTGTTACAGCTCTTCCGGTCGGATTTCCATTCCCTTCCGGTAATATTTTTTGTCATCCTCGCTGATAGGACGCATGATGCGGCACGGCGTGCCGTAAGTAACGACATCGGCGGGGATGTCCTTCGTAACGATGCTCCCGGCTCCTATCACAGAGTTATCTCCGATGGAAACGCCGGGCATAACGATGCAGTTTGCACCAATCCAGACGTTATTGCCTATCGAAATGGGAAGGTTATACTGTGCGACCTTTTCACGCATGTCGGGTGAAACGGGATGAGTTGCAGTGCAGAGCACGACATTGGGACCGAACATTACGCTGTTGCCGACAGTGATAGGGGCATCGTCCACCAGCGTCAGATTGAAGTTGGCATATACCTGATCGCCGAACGAACAGAATTTACCGCCCCAGTTGGCGTGAAAGGGCGTTTCGATATAGCAGTTTTTCCCCATGTGAGCGAACATTTTTTGAAGAAGCTCGCTTTTTTCTTTTTGATGACTGGGACGGAGCTGATTATATTCAAACAGCATGTCCAGATGTTTCAGCTGTTCGTCGGCAAGCTCCTGACTGTCACACAGATAGAGCCTGCCGCTGTGCATTCTTTTGTAGATTTCCTGTAATTCCATAATTTGTTCCCCCTGTAGGTAAGTGCTTTTTTTCATCGTAGCAGAGTTCCGGGGAGAAAACAAGCATAACCGTCCGGCTTTCCGGCTGCGGAAACAATTCTGTTACTGTGCGCACCGGCCTCAAATGCCACGCCAGTGAGCATTAACACAATTCCTGCGTCGGGGCTGGCTTTTTTAGAAATTAAATGGTAGAATAGACAGCGAGACAGACAGTATTTTGAGAGACGGGAGGTTTTTTTCATGAAAGTGCTTGTGATAAACTGCGGCAGCTCATCGCTGAAATATCAGCTCATCGACAGCCAGAGCGAAGAGGTACTGGCTAAGGGGCTGTGCGAGAGAATCGGTATCGAGGGCAGCAGTGTGACGCATCAGAAGGCGGATTCCGGCAAGAAGACGGAAGAAGTCGCTATGAAAGATCATACCGATGCGGTAAAGGTCGTGATAGAGAAGCTTACGGATGCTGAGGATGGCGTGATAGCTTCCCTTAAAGAAATCGATGCGGTGGGACATCGTATCGTACACGGCGGGGAGCATTTCAAAGGCTCCGTTGTTATTGATGAAGACGTGATGAAGGCGATAGAGGAATGTAATGACCTGGCACCGCTGCATAATCCGGCGAACCTGATCGGTATCCGTTCCTGTCAGAGTGTGATGCCGGGCGTTCCCATGGTTGCAGTATTTGATACTGCATTTCACCAGACAATGCCGGGAAAGGCTTATCTGTATGGTCTTCCTTATGAATATTATGAAAAATACAAAATCCGCCGTTACGGTTTCCACGGAACGAGCCACGACTTCGTATCAAAGCGGGCGGCTGAAATCCTTGGTAAGGACAGGAGCGAGTTAAAGATAATCGTATGCCATCTGGGCAACGGCGCTTCGGTCTCCGCTGTGAAAAACGGCGAATCCGTTGATACTTCCATGGGACTGACTCCTCTGGAGGGACTGATGATGGGAACCAGAAGCGGAGATCTCGATCCCGCCATCATCGGCTTTATTGCGGAAAAGGAGAATAAGACCGCGGCAGAAGTGATAGATATCTGCAACAAAAAATCAGGCGTTCTGGGGCTTTCCGGAATTTCCAGTGACTTCCGCGACCTGGTGGGCGCTGCGGCAGAAGGCAACGGTCATGCACAGACGACGCTGGAGGCATACGCTTATCGTGTCGGCAAATATATTGGCGCTTACGCGGCTGCGATGAACGGTGTGGACGTTATTGTGTTCACTGCCGGGATTGGTGAGAATAACGCACAGGTGCGCGGACTGGTCAGCCAGTATACGGGATTTTTAGGCTGCAGCATCGATCTTGAGAAAAATGCGGAAGCAGTTGGCGTGGAGAAGATCATTTCCACACCGGATTCCAAAGTAACGGCGATGGTCATCCCGACGGATGAAGAGCTGGCGATCGCAAGGGAGACAGTCCGCCTTGTAAACGCATAAGGTGTTTTTCGGCAGCAGACAGAGCTGACTTGCTTTAAGCCGATACTTTCCTGCTTGTTTTTGCGGCGGAAAGTATCGGTTTTTTTTACTTTGAGAAAGGAAAGTATGATGATATGTTGACATCTTTAGCCCTTATTTTTCTTGTAGGACTTTCCGTGGGAGCGGTCTGCCGGAGAATGAGATTACCGCGTATAATAGGAATGCTTATAACGGGAATCGTATTGGGACCTTATGTACTGGATATGCTCGACCCGTCGATTCTTGGAATTTCATCGGAATTGAGGCAGATAGCGCTCATCATTATTTTGCTCAAGGCGGGTTTGTCGCTGGATATTTCAGATTTGAAAAAAGTCGGTCGTCCTGCGGTGATGATGGCATTTGTTCCGGCATGCTTTGAAATTCTGGGATATGTTATCTTGGCGCCGGCCTTTTTTGGAATCACGAGGGTAGAGGCGGCTGTTATGGGAGCTGTTCTGGCAGCGGTTTCACCGGCGGTGGTCGTTCCGAGGATGATAAAGCTGATAGAAGAAAAATGCGGAACCGCCAAAAGCATTCCTCAGCTTATCCTTGCGGGGGCATCCTGCGACGATATATTTGTAGTCGTGCTCTTTTCTGCTTTTGCGGCGATGGCTCAGGGTGGAAGGGTTGATGCCGCGGTTTTTATGGATATTCCTCTTTCCATAGTATCGGGGCTGTTGCTTGGAGCCTGTGCCGGGATTTTTCTGTCGGCGCTGTTTGAATCAGCGTATTCTCATGACCGTCTTATTCGAAACAGCATGAAGGTCATTATCATTCTGGGGACGGCATTTTTGCTGATGTCAGTTGAGATATGGATGAAGGATTTTATAGCCGTATCCGGGCTGCTGGCGGTGGTTAGTATGGCATGTATGCTGAAGATAAAAAGTATTCCGCGCGTAGCAGGAAGATTATCCGAAAAATTCGGCAAGCTTTGGCTGGCGGCAGAGGTAATGCTGTTTGTTCTGGTAGGAGCTGCGGTAGATATCAGATACACATTCAGCGCCGGGATTGCGGCAGCTGCGCTGATATTGTCGGCGCTGCTGTTCAGGGCGGTTGGTGTAATGGTCTGCCTGATAGGGACGTCATTGGATTTCAGGGAAAGAATGTTTTGTGTGATAGCGTATTTGCCGAAAGCAACGGTGCAGGCTGCGATGGGAGCAGTCCCTCTTTCCATGGGAATGCCGCGCGGAAAACTGATACTTTCTGTTGCGGTCGTCGCGATTTTGCTGACAGCGCCTATCGGTGCGTTAGGAATCGACCGGAGCTATAAGAGGCTGCTTAAGGGGGCGGAGGAAAATATTTGAAAAAATATATCGAATTGAATGGAAAAGCTGTGGAATATGAACTTCAGATAAAAGATGTCAAACGTATAAATCTTCGTATCCGCAGGGACGGGTGTGTGTGCGTGTCGGCGAACCGATGGGTTCCGCAGAATCATATCGATGCCTTTTTGCATGAAAATGCGGATTTTATCCTGCAGAATATGGAACGCGGAAAACGTATGAAAGAGGCCGGAGACGGTATGGCTTCCGGAAGGGACAGGGAGTATGCGGACGGGGATGTTTTGTATCTGGACGGGGAAGCGTATCGGCTGAGGGTGCTTTCGGGGAGTAAGGAGTCGGTGGAAACGGTAGGAAGAGTGCTCATTGTGACACAGAAGCTGCCGGAAGACGGTGCGCGGAGAAAACGGATGTTGGAGAAATATCTGACGGAGAGATGCCGGAAAAAGATGGAGGCGCTGTGCAGAGAGGTTTATCCGATATTTGAAAAGATGGGGGTAGAGTGGCCTGAGATACGCATCCGCAGTATGGTATCCCGATGGGGGAGTTGTCAGCCTGCCAGCGGTATCCTGACTTTTGCAAGACAGTTAGTCGAGGTGCCGGGAAGCTGCGCGGAGTATGTGGCGGTACATGAATTTTCGCATTTTATCCACCCGGATCATTCGCCGCGTTTTCATACATTGATGACAAAGCTCATGCCCGGCTGGAAAGCGCAGAAGCAGCTTTTGAACAGCCGGGCATGGGTACAGGTGAACTCCACTGTTTTGTTTTGAAGGGAGATAGCTGGAAGATGCGTCCGGATTTTTGGGTACGCGTCTTATGCTTTGCTCAGGGCAGCGCAGATTTCGGTTACGCTGTCAAAGACCCAGGTGGGCTTATGAGGGCCGTTTTGAATATCGTCAAGAGTCGCTTCGCCGGAGAGGACACATATCGTGTCTACTCCGGCATTTTTTCCGGCTGCAATGTCCGTGTAGAGCCGGTCCCCCACAATGAGAGCGTCTTCTTTGGAAACGCCGAGTTTTTTCAGGACGCAGTCTATCATGATGGGCTCCGGTTTCCCGATAAAAAACGGTGTTTTTCCGGTAGCGTTTTTGAGCATGATACTCATGGAACCGCAGTCCGGGATATAGCCGAAGCTGACCGGACAGACGAGGTCGGGATTGGTGGCAAGATACGTCACGTCTTTGCCGAGCATGATGCAGGTGTCGCGTACCTTTTCGGAAGTATTTTCGGTGTCGAAGCCGATCAAAACGATTCCGGCAGAATCGTCGGGCTTTGTGACAACGGGGATGCCGTTTTCCCGCAGTTCGTCTACGAGAGAGTGCGTGCCCATACAAAATACGGTCTGGCCGGGATAGTTTTCATTCAGATAAAAAGCGGTCGCCTGACTGGATGTGAAAAAATGCGACGCGTCGGCGCGGATACCCATTCCGTTTACCTTGTCCACATAGTCTGATACGGATTTGGAAGAGTTATTTGTTATAAAGATATAACGTCCCCCGTTTTCTTCGATACGGGACAAAAAGGCCAGCGTTCCGTCAAAAATCTTATCTTCGTTATAGATAGTGCCGTCCATGTCCAGAAGGAACAGCTTTTTGCGGCGAAGGGCGTCCGCATTTTTTCCGAGTTTGTCTGTGAGCATGAAAAATCTCCTGTCAATGATAGTGATAATAAAACATATATCCTGGTGGCGTCAGATTAAAGAGCATCTGCTGCTTTTGTCGCGATGACGGCGACACCTGTGCCTGCTGCGTTTTCAAGCAGCACGTCCCCAATGTGTATGGGAGCGGGGACGCATATCGTACGGATGTCATTCATGACCGCTTCGATCTTTTCCTTTGGAATATCGGAAGCGGTTTTTACTGAAATGACAGGCATGCGTGCGCCTGTCACGCGAACGGTGGAGGTCACAGTCCGCATAGGGGCGGTCAGCTCCATCCGGGCGTATGCCTCGCCGCGGGGACAGGTGTTGCCGGAAACGGATGTCACCTGTCCGTTTTCAAGAGAGGCGGTGAGGGAACAGCCTAAAGGACAGCGAATGCATATCAGATGTTTTGTTTCCATGATGTTCCTCTTTCTGCCGCAGTGCGGCATGATTTCTGCATAAGAATGCGGGCATATCCTTGCAAAGGGAAGCGTCAGGCTTCGTCTGCGCGGATAGTGATCGTTTTGGTGCCCGCAGGGATGAGCGATTTTTTCAAAAGGAGCTGTTCCATTTCGCCGGGAGCGAGCTTTTTCTTTTTCTGGGAAAAGATGCAGGTATCATCGGCATAAACAGAAAGAACAGCATCCGTATAGACCCGTCCGACGCGGAAGCGGACAAGAAGCGTATCCTCCATATGGGAAGGGCGCAGCAGCTGAGGTACAGTGTAGCGCACGCCGCCTGCAGCGATCAGAGAAACAGCGGGTTCAGACATATCTGAATCGGCTGACTCTGCCGCAGAGCTTTCCTTCCTGCCGCAGGATTTTATATACGCAGCTGCCTGCTGTCCGGCGCGGGACGCTTCTTCGGAAACATAGTCGACCAGGTCGTGTACATGGAGTACATTTCCGCAGGCGAATACGCCGGGAACATCGGTTTCAAGGCTTTCGTTGACAACAGGACCGGAGGTCACGGGCGAAAGGGTGACGCCCAGCTTGCCGGAAAGTTCATTTTCCGGGATAAGACCGCAGGAAAGCAGCAGAGTATCGCAGGGAATCTGCTCCTCAGTACCCGGAATGGGCTTGCGGTCAGCGCCTACTTCTGCAAGCGTGATGCCGGTAATGCGGTCTTTTCCCTGAATGTCTACGACCGTATGGGAAAGCTTGAGGGGAATATTAAAATCCTCGAGGCACTGGACGATATTTCTCTGCAGCCCGCCGGAATAAGGAAGAAGCTCTGCCACGACTTTAACGGAAGCACCTTCCAGAGTCATGCGCCGCGCCATGATGAGCCCGATGTCGCCGGAGCCTAAGATGACAACCTCTTTGCCGGGCAGGAAGCCTTCCATATTTACGAGGCGCTGTGCCGTGCCTGCGGTATAGATTCCGGCAGGGCGAAATCCGGGGATGTTAAGAGCGCCTCTGGGGCGTTCCCGGCAGCCCATGGCAAGGATGAGCGTCTTTGCGCAAAGTTCAAGAAGCCCGTCTTCCCGGTTCATGGCAGTCACATGACGCAGTCCGTCTTCCGATGCGGAAAGGTCGAGCACCATTGTATTTAATTTGTATGGGATATGAAGCTCCTTTGCCTGTTCGATGAATCGGGCGGCATATTCCGGCCCCGTCAGCTCTTCGTGAAAGGTATGCAGGCCGAAGCCGTTGTGAATGCACTGGTTTAAAATTCCGCCCAGTTCGCCGTCACGTTCCAGAATAAGGATATCGGAAATTCCTTCCCTGTATGCGGCGATGGCTGCGGCGAGCCCGGCAGGACCGCCGCCGATGATGATCATATCATAGATTTTCATAAGGAATCCTCCCTCGTATATCCGGTCAGAAGCTCTGAGCCTGCACCATGCTTGGAGATGCCCATCGGGTCGGAAGAGAGCTCTTTTTCCAGAAGCTCCATAACCTTCGGAGAACAAAAACCTGACTGGCAGCGTCCCATGCCGGCTCTGGTACGTCTTTTGACGCCGTCTAAGGAGCGGGCGCCCAGAGGTCTGTGGATGGCATTTTTGATCTCGCCTTCCGTAACGGTTTCACAGCGGCATACCACGACGCCGTAGGAAGGGTCCTGTGCGATAAGGCTGCGCAGCTCTTCGGGAGAGGCGGATGCGACGCAGGGGATACCCTTGCGGCGCGGTTCAAAATCAGTTTTTGCGGACAGAGAAAGCTTTTCGGCAATCTGTTCTGCCAGAAAAACGCCAATCGCAGGAGCGGAGGACAGACCGGGTGATTCGATGCCGGCACAGTCAAAAAATCCGGGTGCATCGGATACCTCGCCAATGATAAAATCGCCGCCGGCTTCGGAAGCCCGAAGGCCTGCAAAGGAGGTGATAGTCAGATTTTTGGGCAGGGAGGGGACGCTTAGGGCGCCTTTTTCCATAACTTCGGAAAGTCCCTCCTGAGTAGTATTTACCGCTTCTTTGTCGGAAAGATTTTGAGCGGTAGGTCCTACGAGCAGGTTGCCGTGAACGGTAGGCGTTACAAGGATGCCTTTTCCCATTTTGCCCGGAAGCTGAAAGATAGTGTGGGAAACGAGGGTTCCGGCTTTCTTGTCGAGAAGCTGGTATTCCCCGCGCCGGGGAGTAATGGAAAGCTTTTGTGCGCTCACCATATTATGGAGCTCGTCGGCATAAACGCCGGCGGCATTGACGATGCAGCGTGTTTCAAAGGTCTCTCCCGAGGAAGTCACGACACGCCAGCTTTCAGGCGCGGTGCCGGGCAGGATTTGCTGTACGGCTGTATCAAAAAGGAACTGCGCGCCGTTTTCGAAAGCGTTCTCCGCATAGGCGATGGTCATATTGAACGGGCAGACAATGCCTCCGGTGGGACATAGGAGGGCGGCGACCGCTTCATCGGAAACGGCGGGTTCGAGCTGCTTTAGCTCTTCCTGAGAAATGATTTCCAGGCCGGAAACGCCGTTTTGACGCCCTCTTTCGGCGAGCGCTTCCAGTTCGGGAAGCTGCTCCTTATCGAAGCAGAGGACAAGGGAGCCGTTTCGGGTAAAAGGAAAATCAAGTTCTTTGGAAAGCCGGTCCATCATAGCGTTTCCTTTTACGTTAAAGCGAGCTTTTAAGGAACCGGGGACAGCATCGTGTCCTGCGTGGATAATAGCGCTGTTTGCCTTGGAGGTTCCGCAGCAGACGTCCTCTTCCTTTTCGAGGACGAGCAGGTTAAGCTCATATCGGGAAAGCTCCCGCGCGATACTGCAGCCGGTGACACCTGCCCCTATGACGATGACATCATACATGGATAGTTTCCTCCTTTCAGGGAAGCATATGGCCTGCTGCCAGATAGAGCTGATACCATTCCTGGCGGGTCAGTGTGATATCGGCAGCGCGGCAGATGAGAGCCAGACGTTCCGGGCTGGTGGTGCCTGCGATAAGCTGCATATTTGCAGGATGGCGCAGTATCCATGCCGCAGCGATGGCTGTGGGCTCGGTGTCATAGCGTTCTGCGATTTCGGAAAGACAGCGGTTGAGTTCGGCGTATTTTTCGTTTCCGATATAAACGCCTTCAAAAAATCCATACTGGAAAGGCGACCAGGTCTGGATGGTGATGTCGTTTAAGCGGCAGTAGTTGAGTACATGTCCGTCGCGATCCATACTTCCGTCTGTCGTCATATTGACTTCCATGCCGCTCTGGATCATGGAAGAGTTGGGCAGGGAAAACTGGAGCTGATCTGTTACGATGGGCTGACGTACGCATTTTTTCAGAAGCTCTATCTGAGACGGGTTGTGATTGGAAACGCCGAAATGGCGTACCTTGCCGGAGCTTTCCAGCAGGTCGAAAGCTTCTGCTACCTCTTCCGGCTCCATGAGGGCATCCGGGCGGTGCAGGACGAGAACGTCCAGATAGTCCGTACGGAGCCGCTTTAAAATACCGTCTACGGAGGAAAGGATATGTTCTTTGGAAAAATCATACATTACGCCGGATACGATACCGCACTTTGACTGGAGGATGATTTTTTCCCGAACGGACGGAGACATGCGGATGGCGTCCGCAAAGGCCTCTTCACAGCGGCCGGCGCCGTAGATGTCGGCGTGGTCAAAAAAGTTGCAGCCAAGTTCCAGCGCAGTGTCTACGAGCTTCTGCGCCTGACCGGCGGAAACATCGCATATACGCATGCAGCCGAGCGCGACTGCGGGAACGGTAAGACCGCTTTTGCCAAGAGAAATGTGTTTCATATAGGTACCCCCTGAAATAATATTTGTAGTACAAAATCTGAGCTTTATTATACTCTATTTGAGGGAAAAAGAGAATACACAGAGAAAAGAAATCGTCCCGTCCACCGGGTTGTCAGTGAACGGGACGATTTGAAAAAACGTATTAAATTCAGGAATCGCATTTTGCAGAGAGAATATTATCCAGCAGCTTTTTGGAAAGCTTCTCGTGTATACGGCATTCCTCCGGAGTGAAGTTTTGGTACATCAAAGCAAGAAAATTCTGTTGTGTGAGCTGGATATCTTTTGTGAGGCCGTCAGCAGCGGGGAGGATGGAAAGATGCAGGATGCGCCTGTCATTTTTATCCTCACGGCTTTCCAGAAAACCCTGCCGGATAAGGGAGTCTACAGCCCGTGAAACGCAGGATTTTGGAAGCCCTCTCAGCTCTACGATATCTCTGGCAGTGTCCATGTCGGGACGATTTGCCAGAAACAGCAGAATATTCAGTTCAGTGGTGGTCAGCTGATAATGTGCCGCGGTATGATTCATCTGTTTTTCATAGCATTTTAAAAACTGCTGAATGCCGTAAAGCAGCTCAGATGGATTGGGCATCTGCGATCCCCTCCTGTTTTTTCAGAAGAATATTCATAAATTCATCACCGGTAATAGTCTCATGCTCATAAAGATATTTGGCAATCTCATGCAGCTTCGGGAGATTATCCTGTAAAATCTTTAGTGCTTTTGCATGCTGGGTGCGGACGAGCTCTACTGTCTTTTTGTCGATATCTGTCTGCGTCTCGGGAGAGCAGGAAAGAGAGGTGTCGCCGCCCAGATACTGATTGCTCACATTTTCCATAGCGACCATGTCAAAATCCTCGTGCATGCCGAAGCGTGTTATCATGGCGCGGGCGAGACGGGTCGCCTGTTCGATGTCATTGGAGGCTCCGGTAGTAATGGAGTGGAAGATGAGCTCTTCCGCTGCGCGGCCGCCTGTAAAGGTAGCGATTTTATTTTCCAGCTCCTCTTTGGACATCAGGAAGTGCTCGCCGTCGTCTACCTGCATTGTGTATCCCAATGCGCCGCTGGTACGGGGGATGATCGTAATCTTATGCACCGGAGCGGAGTTGGTCTGCATGGCTGCGACGAGGGCGTGACCGACTTCATGATAGGAAACAATGAGCTTTTCCTTTTCGGAAAGGACGCGGCTCTTTTTCTGGTATCCGGCGATAACGACTTCGATGCTTTCCTCCATATCTGCCTGTGTGGCAAAACGTCGTCCGTCGCGGACAGCCCGGAGGGCGGCCTCGTTTACGATATTGGCAAGCTCTGCGCCGGAAGCGCCGGAGGCAGCTTTGGCGATTTCATAAAAGTTAACGTTATCCGCAATCTTGATTTTTTTTGCATGTACCTTTAAGATATCCGCGCGTCCCTGCAGGTCGGGCAGTTCAACGGGGATCCGGCGGTCGAATCGTCCGGGACGGGTCAGGGCAGGGTCAAGGGAATCGGGGCGGTTGGTCGCCGCAAGGATAACGACGCCCTTGGAACCGTCGAAGCCGTCCATTTCGGTCAGCAGCTGGTTTAGCGTCTGTTCGCGTTCATCGTTGCCGCTGAAGTTGCCGTCACGCTTTTTGCCGATTGTATCTATCTCGTCGATGAAAACGATACAGGGCGCTTTTTCATTTGCCTGCTTGAACAGGTCGCGCACCTTCGCCGCGCCCATGCCGACGAACATTTCTACAAATTCAGAGCCTGAGATAGAGAAAAACGGAACGTCTGCTTCTCCGGCAACCGCCTTTGCGAGCAGTGTTTTACCGGTTCCGGGAGGTCCTACGAGCAGGGCGCCTTTCGGCATGGAAGCACCGATTTCTCTGTATTTTTCCGGATTGTGGAGGAAGTCTACAATCTCGGAAAGAAGCTCTTTTGCCTCATCCTCACCCGCTACATCGGCAAATTTGATACCGGTGGATGATTTTACATATACTTTGGCATTGCTCTTGCCGAATGCCATCGCGCCGCCGGGACCTCCGCCCATCATGTTCTGGTTCATCTTTCGGAAAAGAAGCTGTCCAAGGGCGACAAAAAGGATGGTAGGAAGGATGAAGCCGACCAGGATGCTCATGAGAGGGGACTGTTTCGTAGGAATCTCGCTGATAAGCTGCGCTCCCGAGCTTCGTATCTGTTCTACGAGTTCGTTGCTCGTATTGATGAGGCCGGTTTTGCATACTTTGGTTTTGCCGCCTTCTTCGATGGTGTAGAGAATGACGTAGTCCTGCATGTCGATTTGGACTTCTTTTATCTGTCTGGAATCTAGACCGTCCAGAAAGTCGCTGTAGGTAGTCTCTACGACGCTGCGGCCCATCAGCCATGGCAAAACAAAGATATTGAGTAAGAACATGATGATGAGCGCTGCGACTGCATAGGTGGCAAGCATCTTTTGGGGTTTTTTGTTATCATCGGGATTGGTCGTCATAATTTTTTTCTCCTGTCCGCGCAGACCTGCCGCGCAATCTGACCTGAAAGCTCTTAGAAGAACTGTTTCTTATGGAACTATTATGACGCGAAACGGAACGGGTTACAATTAAAGAAGCGGGAACAATTTATAAAAGAATTATAAATGTTTATCGTCCTGAGCCCTCTTTTGCGGAATAAAGCTTTCAATAGTCTGTCAAATGTTGCTGTTTACGGGAAATCCTGTGAACAATAACGATGAATGCTGCCGTTTCTTTATAGAATAGAGCAGGGGATTTTAGTTGTCATCTGTAAATTCAAATAGTTCTTCAACAGAAACATGGAAGACCTTTGCGATGTCCATTGCCAGCTTTAGAGAGGGGTTGTAGCGTCCGTTTTCCAGATGGACGATAGTTTCCCGCCGCGCGCCGACAAGGTCTGCCAGTTCACTTTGCTTTAAACCCGCTTTTTCGCGGTATTCTTTGATTTTAGTGATAAGAGCCATATCAATCTCCATTCTGGAGCGTAAGCGATCGGGGCATAGCATCCCGGCTGTTTGTAACGCTCCGGTACAGACAGCCGTATGAAAATCAGACAGTAAGGCAGGATGCTTTTTTACATTAGATTCCTTTGCTGTCCATGATGGCGAACATCACAGTCCGAATGACGGACAAAGCTAAAAGAGACCAGACGATGATCCATCCGATGATCTCCGTATCGACTGTGCTGACATGGCCGAGGATAGCGCAGCTCCAGGCTGATATGATTGCGGCGGCGACCAGAAGCTTTAAACAAAACGAGTCGCACCGTTTCAGATTCCGCTCAGCCATTTCGTCGACGCCTTCTTTTTTGTATTTTTTAATCCTCGTATGCTGAAAGAAGAAAAAAGCGGCGAGGGTACAGCCGAGTAGAAATTGTACGGTCACATACCATTCTTTCCAATCTGTTCTTGCCCACATCCAGTAGTAAGTCAGGAGAATGATGGCATAGACTATTTTGGTTGCGACAATTTCTTTTAAGGATACCTTTTTATTCATGATTCGTTCCTCCTGTGTGATATATTTGTAACTTGATATGATAAATATATCACTTTAAAAACCGGGAGTCAATACGCATGTGATATATTTTTAACTTTTCATAAAAACTGATAAAATAACAAAAAGACAGAATAATTAGAAAATTATCGGTAAAAAAGACTGTATAAAACTTTAAAATACAAAATATGTGCATATAGCTGTAA
>Scooby_p2__coassemble_778_pt1 | contig 19136 bp, 19 predicted proteins | sample Scooby_p2__metabat2_high_PE_043 | metagenome-assembled genome bin Scooby_p2
AATGACATATCTTATATCAGTTTTTTGAATTTACACAAAACTTGAAACGGTCTCTACATTGGGATTAGCTCTTATTTGTGTATACACAAAATTTTTCTTTTAACTATACATTTTCTATCGATATGTTGTGCTTGATTTTTTGATAGCAATTGGTTGCTGAGAATTATACCCTCCTTCTATACCATCATAGTATCCATAAAAACTCAAGAGATTTACTATATCTTCAACTTCCACCTCTGATTTAGGACCAATAAATATTTCCTTGATAATACTTTGTTTAACCCTCTCAAAGTTCATTTCTATGTACGGTATCAATTTATTGTTTGCTGTTCTATATTTAACCTTAGAAAAAAGAATATTCTCTGAACTTGGAATGTTATAGTGTCCTATTGTCGAACATACTACTACTCTCCATTCCTTCTCCTCTTCAAAACCCGGATTTTTCACAAATGGAAACTGCATTCTATAATTTTCACTTAACTCAAGTGCAACATGTCCTACGCCCTTATATTCAAGTTTTTTTATATTATCGGCGATTATATTCTGAACATATTCCTGTGGATTATCATATATCACTTTTCCGAAAGCAGTATGAAATTTACTTATCTGATTTAGTTCCTCAAAAACATCCTTATTAAAACCAATTGCTATTCCTTTTCCATCCTGTGCATATCCTCTCCACTGACTTAATTTATCTTTGCTTTCAGAAAAACAAACACAAAATGTTTTCATTGAAAAATTAATATATACACCATTCTCATACCAAGTCCTCCATGCTTTTAATGATTCAACATCATCTCTCAGATATTCTTCCATTCCCTTATTTACAAATTCTCTACACCTTATACACTCTTGATAATCGTTTGATTTTGCAATATCAGAAAGCCACATACTTGAATTTCTGATAATATTAAAAAACGTATCAACACTACAATAGTGATATACTATTTCATCCATACTTTGCACATATTCCTTTTTCAAATATATTTAACCACAGCTCTTATTTTTAGCATTATATACTTTCTCATGGCAACAAAACAATTACAATCAATATAATTTAAAATACGACAGGCAATCAAAAAGACTACCCGTCATATCAAATAATCTATGCACTTCCACACTATTCAAACTCTATAATGAGTACTGTATTTAGTAGTCCAGTTTTTCTTTTGGCACTATATGTTGTATATGAATTCCAATTATTCCATGGATTATTTTGGTTTTTGGGGATTTTTGCAACCATGACGCAACCGGTAATTATTTTTTTCTTAGTACATTCGAAACCGTTGACTGTGAAATATCAAGCATAGCAGCAATCGTCTCCTGATTTATCTTCTGCTTGGCTAAATCCTTTATAACTTCATTACGTTGTACAACCGATGCAATCTCTGGAATCTTATGCACCGTCTCCGAAACAACACCTGAAGCAGTTACGCTTTTTATCAATGTAGTTCCGTTATCCAATACAGCTCTAGCGATTTTTGCACCCGTTTTTTTATTTGGCTTAAACGCCAAAGACACAACGTTTGCTGCAGTCTGTCCAACTTCCTTTAAATCAGACGCTTTAAATATATTCATTAAATTTGTTTGCACGAAAAATCACCTCCAAAATATTATTCTAATATTAAAATAATATTTTGTCAAGGCCATTTTTCATCCAGCATATAAACAAAATCAACTATTTCAGAGAACAATCATCCATTTTATTTTTGACTTAAATTATCAGAAATTATTATCTAAATATATACTAAGAATCTATTGCTACTTATTCATTACTCAGTCTGTTATTCCCATCATATAGTCATATCCTTGCTTCTCTGCAATCAAATTGTAAGCAGAAATAAACTTATCTACAAATTCGCGAGCCCGGCTTTCATTCTTGCTAAGCCAAAAATCATATAATTTGTCTACTCCGCCTAATGTTTCCTCCATATACGCAAACCAATGTTTGTACTCATTAGACTCATACTCACTCTCTGTCCAATCTTTAAAGCAAATTTCATATGGCATTCTAACATCACTGATGGTACTCTCAAATTCCGCATATCGAATCGGATCTTTCAACAACTTAAACATTCCTTCTTCAACATCTTCTGGTAAAAAAATAATATTTTGAGTACTATTCGCGACATAATCTAATTGTGGCTCAGTCGCTTTTCTATAAACGTCATAATCTAATAAAATCAAACTATTTAAAAACTCTGGAACTTTTTTTCTATGCAAATGCAAATAATTCGTAAAGCCTAAGTTCACATCAACAATATTAAAGTAATTTTCAAAATTATACTCTAAATGCTGTGACAATAAATATAAGAGAAAATGTTTTGCTCGTTCGTCTTCTAAATAGATATTCACACTTTGTCTTACTATGGAGGGTTGCATATTTATGTCATCAATAATTTCTTTTAACTCTAAAGACTTTCTAACATTACGCCCTTTTACCATTCGCTTACTATCACCAACTTCACCCATATAATATGATTCGAGATAAATAATCTCACTTTCATAATTATATGAAATTGTTGACACATCTATACCCTTTTCTTGCATCTTACGTATTTCTTTTCGCTGTAAGCTATTTACCTCTTGCAAAACCATAGGTGAATGTGTTGTAAATATTATCTGTATATTGTACTCATGAGATGCTTTATATAAAAAATCCACTAATTTCTTCTGTGAATATCCGTAAAGAGTTGCATCTAACTCATCAATGAGTAATATTCCGCCTTTATACTTATTACCATATTCATCCTTTAAACGTTTAAAAGATAATACTGCCAATATAATCTTTCCTATGTTGCTCTCACCAGCAGAGTTTGTAAAGACATCATGTGTACTATCATTTACACCAACAAAGTTTCGTCTTGCATCTGCTTTTTCCATCGTTGCTACTGCATCTTTTGACTCTTGAATCGATAAAAGCTCCTTATATTTTTTTACAAAATATGTATTTTCCTCTGCTGTTAAATGTATATCAATATTCTGTGTTTTTCCAGTCTCACCAATCGGAAACAATCTTCCCAAACTCAAATAATAAACAGGCAACTGGACATAACCCGTTCCTTTCGCCTTACTTTTAGCATTCCAAAAACGAATATCATTCGGATTAGATTTAGTCGGACGCTTAATACTCATCATTTTGATTTCATCATCATTATAATAGCCTCTTTTATAGAACTTCAAAGTCCAAACGTGCTCTCCATGATGGTCAAAATCTTTTGAAATTTTAAACTTTTCCTTAAACTGAGATTTAAAATTATATCCATCAATAGTGGTGCATCCATACATTGGATGTCCACTAGAAATGGTAAAAGGTTGACCCAACATTCCCAACAATGTGGTTTTTAAAGTCGCATTTCGACCAGCAATAGCAGTAATATTTTTACCGATATCCAATGATAAATTTTTAATGGCACGAAATTTTTCTACCTCTATACTTTCTATAATCACTATTCACTCACCTCGCGTAAATTAATATTAATCTCCTGATTCAGTAATTCTTGATTAGTCGGACAAAACTTGTCATCATTAAAAACTATTACTTCTGAACTCTTGCCTGTATTTGCCGCACTATAATTCAAATCATATCTTCTTATACATTGCTGTTTATACAATTCAATTATCTCAGGAGTGTCATCATAGGTAATAATCCAATTTCCCGGTACCCCACTCAAAATTAATCGAGCAATCTTAGCATGGTCTTCTTTATCAAAAAAGTTTTTATATAATTCTGGTCCTTTTTTGAAATATGGCGGATCAAAATAAGTCAATGTATTTTGACCGTAGCTAGGTAACACATGCTCAATAAAACTAACAATTTCTTTATTGTATACTTTTATATGCTTTTTGTGTTTTGCAATAGCACGAATCCTCTCTACTAACTTTTCTGCATTATATCTTGCATCTATTCCATAATTACCCGCTTGTTCGAACCCACCTATAGGTCCACCTTTCAGTATACCAGACCGGTTTGTTCGGTTAAGAAAAAACGTAGCAAACGCCAAATCTAACGAATACTTACTATTTTGTCCAACATATATCTCTTTTTGTTTTTTCCATTCTTCAATGTCGACGGGCGTATGTAAAATCCTATCTACAAGATTTTCAGGTTCACTAACTATTGCTCTCCACACCGAATAGATTGCTTTATCATAATCATTAATTACAATGTTATCTACATATCCCTCCATCAAGAGCATAAGAGCCACACCCGCTCCTCCGGCAAACGGCTCGATATATGTACTATTCTGTATATTCATTTTATTTATCATCAATCCCATAAATGGTGCAAGTTTTCCTTTACCACCGGGATATCGCAATGGCGAATACAGCATCAAAAGCCACCTTCCTTAACTATTGAGACAAATTTCAATGATTCGTCTCAAATTATCAAAATAAAAAATCAAAACATCTTTGCTCGGCACAACTGAATCATAATGAACATATCCATTAAAAATACTAAAAATTTTATCACTCTTTTTTAATTGAACCAAATTACTATGTTCTACTGAATTCAAAAGTTTCTTGACCCTCATACTCTCTAATGCGGCCACATAAGTCCCTTCGAGATGACCTTCATCTATCTTGTTGGATTCATTAACTCTATTCAAATAATACTTTAAACTCAATTCTAGCAGAACTCTCAACAGTACTGCCTGCGCATTAACACAATAACCAAAATTTAAGCGTTTTAACTCATAAATAATATCATTTATTTTCACAACAGTACAATTAACTGCAAAATCCTCTGGAATCAAAACATTTCTCTTAGAAGAAAATTGCTTATTACCGGTAGCCTTGGTAGCCTTCTTATCTTCCATAGTGCCTTCTGTTTGACTCATTTCCGCCTTCTCATTATCATTTTGTTGTGAAGATGGAGCCACATAAACTTTTTTCTCTCCAGATGTGTTTTCAAGAACCAATTTGTTCTCTTCAAGAAATTGCATTAACTGCGGAATATCCTCATAAGTACTTCTTGTTCCATTAAAATTACTTGCATAATTCGGTACAAATGCTGCCTGGGCTACAATATGTAATATTTTATCAAACACATTCCTATCAAGAGACGATTTGATGAAATAATTATCATCATAATCCAAATCAATAATTTCCCTTAGCCTTTTACCCTCCGTTTTAGATGGTTGCGCACTAAAAAGACGCGTCAAACGTGTCGTTTTTATTTCTTGCAAGTTTAAATACTCTTCACGTTCTTCTTGTGTCCAAAAAGGTAATTTTAATACATAGTCGATAATTCTATATTCTTTCAACCCGGTCTTAATTTTAGCTTCTGAAACCCCTGTTATCATCGATATTTCTTTGATTGACTTTCCTGCATCAAATTCTAATGCAAAAAATTTATGTTTCGAAATCGTTGACCATCTTTTAATTCCGTCTATATGCTTTGCCGCCAGTGAACTCTGTGCTTCTAACCGATTTCGCATAACATCTGTATCAACAACAGCCAAGCTCTGTTTTAATTCATCATTTACCAACAAAGCTATTTTATCTACAGATGCTAATCTCCTATTTGCTAACAGAGTTGGATTCATCAGTATCTTACATGCACATATTCTGCGATTTCCTTCTAATACAATCCATCTTCCATTTTCTTCTGTAACAATCACTCTTTCGCCAGCATTTAAACCACCACTTTTTGCTATATCATTCGCTAATTGTTCAACTTCTTCATTTTCAATCAAATAATCCACTATGCTCTGTTGTGAAGGATTTGGGGGCACAATAAACCTAGGATTCTTTTCATCTAAATATAATTCATCAAGTTTTATTTCTTTTGTAGTATATTTAGGCATCATATCCCTCCTTACCATCTACTATTTCACATACATCGCCAATATCGCATCTTAGAAATTCACATATCTTAATAATAATTTCTAACGATACATTTTCATTTTGATTTAGCTTAGTCAGAGTATTCGGCGAAATCTCCACTTTTTTGCGGAATTCTGCACGACTCATTTCATGTTCTGCAATTTTAACCCATAACTTCTTATAATTTATTCTACTCATAAGCTTACACCATCCTATACTATAGAATACTCCAAATTTATACAAAATGCAACAAAAACTATTGTATTCGCAATAGTTTTTGTTGCATTTAAAATAACTCTCGCTCTCGCTACTCCTATCCCTCCGAACACCTTATAGAAATAACCATACTGAAATAGAAAGTCCCCTCCAACAAATCCAATTATCTAAAAGAGATTTCCTCCGTTTACGACATATACCATATCAAATCAAAATGAATTAAAATCGCAAACACCGCGACTACAAACACTATACATCCCAGCAGAAACAACATCTTTTCCGCAAACCAATACGCAAAACTCTTTTTAGTGCAATAGCAGCTTCTATATCTCTTTTTCGGAACCCTCAAATGATGCTTCTCCCTAAACTTATCCCAAGCACTCTTTCCTCGCTCCCTATCGAGCTCTTCTTCTGTTTCTCTTAGCCTGCTGTTCAGATACCGATAACTGCTCCTCTCGCTTTCTATTTTCCTCTCCAGTCGCTCCTTTTGTTCTTCCTTTTGTTACAAGAGCCTCGCGTATGCTACGTCTTTCTCTCTGACCAACTTCTCCAGCTGTGAAATCCTCGATTCCTTCTGCGCTATTACCTGCGCCTGTTCCTTCAAGAGCGTCTTGCACTTGCTGATAGTATCCTGCAAGCTCTGTATCTTCTGCTGCTCTTCTGATTCGTTCCTCTTCATCGTCTCGCAAGATTCCACTCCTACGTTCATTGTTTCTAATAAATTCATCTAACAACTCTCCCTTCGTCACATTAATGTTAAAGGTTTTCAAGATATTTCTATCCCTGACCTTCTTGCCTTCCTCATTTACAAACGTGATATTTTTCGTGTAGGTTTCCATATCACATGCCAGCCTTTTTGCTTCATATTTTGGATAAAATCATCCTGACTGCATGAATCTGCTTTAGCTTCTAATATCGCCAGTGCACAAGCGGCAACGTAGCTTTCCTTGGCATTATGTAGTAGCATGTGGTACTTGTCCTTGCTCCAAGCCCAACATATCCCACCTCCAAATCATTTCCGTGGTAGTCCTTACCTTTTTCCGGAGTACGCCATCCCCGGCTCTCACACATCTGATTTGTAAGCTGCTTCATCTCTTCCAGCTCGCTCTTGGTGGTATGAAGTTTATGACCGTCAATATAGCTGACCGTATTTGTAACCATATGAAGATGGATATGGTCACGATCCACATGCACCGCCATCAGTGTCTGGAACCCTTCAAACCATTGCTCCACGAATTCTTTTCCAAATTCATAAGCCTCCTCCGGTGTGATTTCCTCATCCTTATGCCATGAAATAATATTGTGAGCATACATTCTCCCAGAGTCTTTATTCCAAAGCTTCTTCTCCTCCAAGAAGCTACGGTACACGGTATCGTAAGTGATTTCCTCCGCATCAAAAGGTCCGCTTACATACACCAAAGAAGAATTGATTTTGCTATCACGCAGGACATATTCCATGCAGTTTCTCATGGCTCCGTGTGTCTTTGTCGACTTATTGACTGTCTTATTAATCACCATATCACATCCGCCTCCCTTCGTAGTGTTTCTGTCTATGCGCCGTATTCCCTAAGCTGCTTCTCAGCGGGAATCTCACCGTATGCATTTGCCTTGTATGCCAGCTGGTTAATATTTACCGCTATACCCTTTATCTGCTTTAATAAATCTGCCAATTGCATACTGATATCCTTTAGTAGCTTGCTATCCTTAGTTGTCAGAATAGCAGCTCCTTCAATTGCATTTAGGATAAATGACTGCTGTGTTTGCTTGGTTGCCTGTATCTTTTTCTGAATTGCTTCATATTCCTGCTCCGATACTCGGATGGATATAGTTCTGTTTCTTTTACGCATATTTTCTCTCTACACTTTCTTATTTATTTTGCACAAAAAAGCCTGTATTTTAGCCATTTGTGCAATGGTTTATAAAGTTACAACAACTCCAAAGCATTTATTAATGGGCGAAAACTGTGTCATTTCAGATGCAATGCACTTCGTTTTCCTGTCAGAAAGGTACACGAAATAAAACGTCATCCTTTTTTATGAAGGCAAATCTGTGTCCCATTCTTCCCTATGGCTGCTAATCTCTCATGTCTAACAGGATCAGCCTCTCTTCAGAGGGTCCTAAATTCCTTCGTCCAGCCTGCCCATAGTGGGGTGCCGCTTTTGCTCCTTTTCAGGGTCATGCCCTATAAAATATGTCCTAGCGGCTTCGCTCTGCTTTGTCATTGCTAGAGAGCACTCCTGTAATCCAGCACCAATTGAATCCTTGGCGGACGTTATCTGTTACAGCATGTGCTTTTTATGTTAGGCCGCTTCCGGTCTGATGATGTCCCTTCGGAACCTTTCTTCATCAAAGTCACAGCCTGTTTGTAATACTACGTAGAATACTCGAATTGCCTTGCACGCCACTGCTATCTTTGCCCGCATTCCTCCTAGTGGGTTCTTCTGCCTGTTCCTGTAATAAAGGAACACGTCTTGAAACACTGGATTCCAGGTCATCAGTGCACGTGCTGATTCATACATGGTTTTTCGTAGTTTTCTTCTGCCCCTCTTACTGATTCTTGGCTGACCTTTCTTTTTACCGGAGCTCTTTTTGACTATCTCCAGTCCTGCAAGCTTCTGTATCTGCTTGGGGTCAGTGAAACGTCCAATATCACCAACCTCTGCGACAAAGCCAATCACAGTACTCATCCCTACTCCTTTTATGGCGAGCAGTTTCTCTACATTTGGTACTTCTTTTACTTTTTCTTCCAGATATTCATCAAGTCTTTTCAGTTGCTCTGCTTTCAGAATGTAGTCATTTACAAGAATCCATATCTCAAGTCTTGCGGCTTCACCAGCTCCCAGCCCTACACTGTTCTGAGCAGCTTCTACCAGGGTCTGTGCCCTCTTTAATCCCGCTGCACGCACCTTTGCATCACGCCATATCTGATTGACTCCGCCTGCACCGATTTTTAGGATATCCTGTGGCAGTGGTGCCTCTTTCAGAACCATAAGGCCACTGGTGGAATCCCAACTGGCATAACACTCAAAATACTCCGGGAAGAACTTCTGCAGCCATCCCTGTATCTGATTTGACAGATGTACATGCTGCTTCATGATCTGGTCTCTGCAAACAGAAGCCTCTCTGATTTCAGCATACACACCACTCGGAAGATAAGAAGTGGAAAACCTTCCATCTTTTACAAGTAAAGCGATTGTTTTGGGGTCCTTTAAATCACTCTTTTCCGGGCTGTTATCATCCAGTTCCATCCTTCTGTTAACTGTAAATGGATTCACCGTTACAAGCAGGATATCATGATCATGTAAGAACTTCTGAAAAGTAAGCCAGTAGCATCCAGTAGGCTCGTAGCCGACAATAACCTTTTTCATTTCGGTTTTCTTCATGAACTCCTCTGTCCAGCGAAGGAAAGTAAGGAATCCCATTCTGGTGTTGCTAAACTTAAATACTCTTCTGGATAGTTTAAACCCTCTCCAGTCAAACGCTCTGCAGAAGTGTGTCTGTGATCCAACATCAACTCCTACAATTAAAGTGTCACTTGTTACTTGATTAAGTCTGTCATTCTGTGTTAAATTCATTATAGAAACCTCCAGTATTGTTAAAGTGTTTTTTCATCCGCCAAGATGAACACCTTAATTGTACTTCGAGGTTTCTTTTTATTCAATTGGCGTTATTTCTGAATTACAGGAATGCTTCTTTCCTATTTAATTTTTGGCACACATTTGTGTTCCAATGTGCTAAACTATCACTATACACACAAAACACAAAAAGGAGAAACGCTATGACTGTCGGAGAAAAAATCAAATATTATCGGAATATACGTGAAATATCACAAGAAATGTTGGGGAATCTTTCCGGCATAAATCCGGCTACTATCAAGAAGTATGAATATGGTATTCGTAATCCAAAGCCGGATCAATTACTGAAAATCACAAATGCACTTGGCATTAGTATAAATCTTTTCATGGACTTTGATATAGAAACAGTGTCTGATGTGCTTTCTTTACTATTCAAATTAGATGAACAAGTAGATATGAATTTTGATGCGGAAAAAGATGAAAATGGAGAGTTTATCCCCTCTACTGTAAAATTATCTTTTCAGAATGCTGCAATCAACAAAAAACTTTGTACTTATCTTAAAGCCAAACAAATAAAAGAAAATTTGGAAAATACCAAAGAAAAATTTGATGATGAGAATAGTTATAAAGAAACCGTTGCCGAAATAGAAGAAAATATAGAGGAAATCAAAAATCATCTTGTAGATGATAATATGGTTGTTAAAAAAGGTACAGCAGGAATTACTGTAAAATTATATCCTGAGGATTAATAAGGAGATACCAATGAAAAAAATATTTAGAATGCCAACCCCTGTTAAGATTACAGGTCGAACTTCCAGCATTACAAATGCCTTTGTCAATGGAATTATTCCTGTTATCGAACCACCAGAAGAAGAAATTGAATCTGCTTTAGAAACTTTAGGAATGGATAAAGATCACATTGTTTGCGCATACTGTGGAAATCCATATACCGAATGGGATCATTTTCATCCTTTAATAAAAGATAAAATGCCAACAGGATACATATCCGAAATCCATAATTTAGTCCCTGCCTGCGGCAAATGTAATCAAAGCAAAGGAAACAAATACTGGAAAACATGGATGCTAAGTGATGCTGCACTTTCCCCATCTTCTCGACATATTCCAGATATAGAACAGCGAAAAAAACGTCTTGAAGATTACGAACGGAAATACACTCCCATCAAGATTGACTTTGAAGAAATTGTTGGTAAAGATATGTGGGAACAACATTGGGCTAATTGCCAAGCCTTGCATGATTTAATGCAAGAGAGTCAAAAACATTCAGATAAACTCAAGTCAATTATTAAAAACACGCTTTCACAAACGTAAAAAACTTGTCATTAAAACATAAGAAGTAAATTCTTTCTTATAGTAAAAACGCATTATTCATTAAATAAATAGAGCCAAAGTAGAGCCAACAGACATAAAGGAACCTCGGAAACCCTTGTAAAATGGGCTTCCGAGGTTTTCTATCCGTTACTCAAACTCAATCGTCCCCGGCGGTTTGCTCGTCAGGTCATACATTACCCTGTTCACACCCTTGACCTCATTGATAATCCTGTTCATCACCTTGAACAGCACCTCATAAGGTACTTCTGCCGCCTCGGCGGTCATGAAATCAGACGTGATCACCGCACGCAGCGCCACAGCATAATCGTAAGTTCTTTCATCGCCCATAACGCCTACGGAACGCATATTAGTCAGCGCGGCAAAATACTGTCCCAGGCCGTTATCAACGCCCGCCTTTGCCAGCTCCTCGCGATATATGGCATCAGCATCCTGCACGATGCGCACCTTGTCCGCAGTCACCTCTCCGACGATACGCACGCCGAGTCCCGGTCCCGGGAAAGGCTGACGGTATACAAGATATTCCGGAATACCAAGCTCCAGTCCGGCTTTACGTACCTCATCCTTAAAAAGAAGACGCAGCGGCTCGATGATCTCTTTGAAATCAACGCACTCCGGCAGACCGCCTACATTATGATGAGACTTGATCGTTGCAGATTTTCCCAGTCCGCTCTCAATCACATCCGGATAAATCGTGCCCTGTACAAGATAATCTACCGCGCCGATTTTTTTTGCTTCCTCTTCAAAAACGCGGATAAATTCTTCACCGATGATCTTGCGCTTTGCCTCAGGTTCGGAAACGCCCGCAAGCTTCTGATAGAAACGTTCCTGCACATTGACGCGGATAAAGTTCAGGTCATACTGGCCTTCCGGTCCAAATACGGCTTCTACTTCATCTCCTTCATTCTTACGAAGAAGACCATGATCCACAAAAACACATGTCAGCTGCTTGCCAACCGCTTTCGACAATAATACTGCAGCTACGGAAGAATCCACACCGCCGGAAAGTGCGCAGAGCACCTTACCTGAACCTACCTTCTCACGAATCTGAATGATTGCATTTTCCACAAAGGAATCCATCTTCCAGTCGCCTGTGCAGCCACAGATGTTATGCACAAAGTTGGAGAGCATCGTTTTGCCTTCCTGCGTATGCATTACCTCAGGGTGGAACTGTACCGCATACAGCTTTTTATCCGCATTTTCCATCGCTGCAACCGGACATACCGGCGTATGCCCCACGATTTTAAAATCAGCCGGAGCCTGCTCGATATAATCCGTATGGCTCATCCAGCAGATCGTTCTGTCGGATACTCCTTCAAAAAGCGCTGATGAAGCATCCACATCCACTTCCGTTTTGCCATACTCGCTGACAGGCGCAGTCTTTACGCTGCCGCCCAGCATATATGACATCAGCTGGGAGCCATAACAAATACCCAAAATCGGGATTCCCAACTCAAAAATCTCCTTACTGCATCTCGGGGAATCCTCACCATACACACTGTTTGGTCCGCCCGTAAAAATAATCCCCTTCGGATTCATCTCCCGGATCTTATCCAGCCCGAGGGTATGGGGATGCACTTCACAATAAACGTTACATTCTCTGACTCTTCTGGCGATCAACTGATTATACTGCCCACCGAAATCAAGAACAATAACAAGTTCTCTTTCCATCCAATTCCTCCTATCTGTTCTCTCAAATTCGTAAAAATATTATAATTTCATTCTCTTTATCTGTCAAAGGTTTCTTAGGTATGCTGCCCGAAAGTTTCCCATTTATGCCCTTTATAACGGATCACATAAAATACCGCCCGTACTGCCCAGTCAAGTACCATTGCTCCCCAGATTGCCAACAGACCAAAGTGAAATACATAAGTAAATACATAGGCCGCAACCACACGGAACAGCCACATTGATACAATGGCAATATTCATTGGCCACACCACATCTCCCGCAGCCCGTAGCGTATTTGGCAGGGTAAACGACGGCACCCAGATAAGCATTGACATTACCGTATGAAAGCGGATCACGTCCACAGACATTTTTGCCGCCTCCGGTCCCAGATTATAAAATGTTACCAGTCCCGGAACCGCAAAGAACATTATTACGGAAATACAGGAAATTCCAATGATTGCATAACAACACAGTTTTTTTGTATAATATCGTGCCTGCCCGTATTCTCCCGCCCCGACGCAGACGCTCACAACGGAAACCAGCGCCAGATTGATTGCCATTCCCGGCAGATTATTCCAGCTGGCCAGAGTGTTCGCCACTGCATTGGCTGCGATCGCCGCAGTTCCCATCGTGGATACCGCACTGATCACAAGAATTTTCCCAAGCTGGAACATACTGTTTTCCAGCCCGTTCGGAACTGCTATATACAAAATCCTTTTAATGAGCTTTCCCTCAAACCGCAAGGTTACCTGACCGCGCAGGCTGATCTGCCTTTCCCCGTAAAACATCATGATAAAAATGACCACAGCGGCCACATATCTTGAGACAGTCGTTGGAAGCGCCACGCCTTCCACACCCATGTGAAGTCCAAACATGCAGATTGCATTTCCGATCACATTCAGACCGTTCATCAACAGAGAAACCCACATCGTCACTTTAGCGCCGTTCATCGCCCGAAACAATGCGGCACAGGAATTGTATATTGCCAGCGCAGGAAACGACCATGCCGTAATGATCAGATACGTTTTGCTCGCACGCATGACTGCTTCATCTGTTTTTCCGAAAATCAGACGCAGCAGCGGATCATGCGCCGCCAAAAACACTGCGGAAATTGCAACTGCCAGAATCGTTGCAAACAGTAAAATTTGCCACGCCGTACGGCATGCTTCCGCCCGTTTCTTTTTTCCCAGAAAGTGTCCCGCAACCACTGCTCCTCCTGTTGCCAATGCCGAAAATACATTGATTAACAGGATATTGACCGTATCCACCAGTGAAACTCCGGAAACTGCAGCTTCTCCCGCCGCAGAAACCATGATCGTATCCGCCATTCCCACCGCAATCGCAAGCACCTGTTCGATTACCAGCGGAATGATCAGCTTTCTCAAATCCTTTCCTGAATAAAGCATTTTTCCCCTCCCGCATCCTGTTTTTTCGGGAATTTCCCCTCTGCATTTCATTTTAAACCTGTAAAATGAGGATGTAAATATCTTTTTACCTTGTGTCCTTTCCTCCCTTATGCTATACTGATTTTGAATTGAAGATTTGAAAGGAGAGCACGAATGTTGATTTAATCCGCTTATCTTGAAACATGAACATTAGTCGGACAGGCGCAGTTTTGTACAGGCGTCCTGTTATTTCATGTTGCCAAAAGTGGATGGATCGCCATTTTCTCTCTTTTTATTTTACAGTACAGACGCCCGGATTGTATCGGGTTTTCAATCGCTGTGTCCATATCCGTTTAAAAAGAGAATTTTACAGGCAGAGACCCTTTGACAACAAAGAGTCTCTTTTTTTATTCACGTACTTTTATGAAGCTTCGCTGTCCGGCTTTTTATATCCGAAGGGAGGATATGATATGGCGCAGATCAATGTGACAAATTTGACTTTTTATTATGACGGCAGCTTCGACCCGGTATTTGAAAATATTTCATTTTCAGCAGATACTGACTGGAAGCTCGGATTTATCGGCCGCAACGGCAAGGGAAAAACGACGTTCCTGAAACTTTTGATGGGAAAATATGAATACAGCGGAAAAATCTCCGGTCCGGCAGTCTTTGACTATTTTCCATATGAAGTGACCTCCTCGCAGCTGACGCAGTGCGCGGCAGATTTTTTAGATGAATTAAAACCGGGCTGCGAGCTGTGGCGCGTCCTTATCGAAATGGAACGGCTTGATGCCCCGGCAGAGCTTTTGTACCGCCCTTTTGGGACGCTCAGTCATGGAGAACGCACAAAAATATTTCTGGCGCTGCTCTTTTCCGGAGAAAATGATTTTGTGCTCATCGACGAGCCGACAAACCATCTGGATCAGGAAGCGCGTGAGGTCGTGAAACGCTATCTCCAGAGCAAAAAAGGCTTCATCCTCGTTTCACACGACCGTGATGTCCTGGATGCCTGTGTGGACCATGTTCTCGTACTCAATCGCCGTACAATAGAAGTTCAGACCGGAAATTTTTCCAGCTGGCAGCAAAATAAAGAACGCATGGACCAGTTTGTTCAGGCGGAAAATGAAAAACATTTAAAGGAGATTGCGTCCTTAAAAAAAGCCGCCGACCGCAGTTCACGCTGGGCGGAAAAAAATGAAAATACCAAAATCGGTTTTGACCCTTTCAGGGAACATGACCGCGGTAAAGGAACGCGCGCTTATATCGGTGAAAAAACACGCAAAATGCAGGCGCGGGTCAAGAGCTTCGAGTGCCGTATGGAACGGGAGATTCAGGAAAAAGAAGGACTCCTTCAAGATTTGGAAACACCGGCGCAGCTAAAGCTAATGCCGATGCGCTTTCACAAAGACAGGCTTATTTTTGCCCGGGACCTGTGTGCCGGTTATCCAGGACAGGAACGACCTGTTTTGAAAGATTTTCAGTTTGAACTAACACAGGGAGAACGCATTTTTTTACATGGAAAAAACGGCTGCGGCAAATCCACACTCATCAAGGCAATACTGCAGCAGGCGGCGCAGAAAAACACTCTTGCCATTTCCCGGAACACGGCTGCAGATACTCTCGAAATGCCATTTTCCGATGCCCCCTGCATCGAAATCCGAAGCGGCATACTGGAAACAGTCTCCGGACTTGTCATTTCCTATATCAACCAGGACACAAGCTTTCTAAGAGGAAGCCTGACACAGTTCTGCGAAGACCGGAAGCTGGATAAAAGCCTTTTTCTGGCTCTTCTCCGGCAGCTTGACCTGGAGCGGGAACAATTTTCCAAAAATATGGAGGAATTTTCAGAAGGGCAAAAGAAAAAAATTCTGATTGCGGCAAGTCTCCAGACGCCGGCGCATCTGTATATCTGGGACGAACCGCTGAATTTCATCGATGTTTTTTCCAGAATGCAGATAGAAACTCTCATTTTGAAATATCGCCCTACCATGCTGCTCGTCGACCACGATGTGCGTTTCCGGGAAACTATCGCTACACGGGTAGTAGAGCTTCCCGGCTGAAAACGACTGCAGCTGAGGCTGAAACAGCGGAAAGAAAGAATGCCGTGGCCAGAAGCAGCTCTATTTCAGCCTTCCTTCCCGCTCCAGATAATCCAGAAACGCCTCGCAGCCTTCCACGATATCGTGATACGTGATTTCAAAATCTCCGGTATACCACGGGTCGGCAATATCCCTCGGACACTCCGAATAATCCAGAAGCCGCGCTATCTTGTGATCCGGGTCGCCGCCGGTGATACGCAGCATGTTGCTGATATTATAACGCTCTGCTGCCAGCAGATAATCATATTCTTCATAATCCTGCTTCGTCATCTGGCGCGCCCGCTTGCCCGACGGGTCGATTCCGTGCTCGCGCAGCTTTCGCTGTGCGGGCGGGTATACCGGATTGCCGATTTCCTCGCGGCTGGTGGCAGCGGAGGAGACTCGGAAAGAAGAAGCTAGACCCCTGCGGGTGATCATGTCACGGAAGATGAACTCTGACATGGGGGAACGGCAGATATTGCCGTGGCAAATGAATAATACTTTAATCATCTTTTTATATCTCCATTTAAGTCTTGTATTTCTTCTCAAACGCTTGATATTTCAGGGTTTTCCGACTTTTGAGTTTTCCTTTCTTTTCAAGGTATCTTCTCAAATCTTCTCGTATTTTCTTGTGTTTTTCCCTGCAATCTTGGTAAATCCATTGGTAAAGCAAGCGTCCTTACCAACGGGCTTTTTTAACTATTCGCTATCCGATATACTTCTTCCTTTGCATCATCAAAATTCACATGGGTGTAAGTGTTCAAGGTTACACTGATGTCTGCGTGACCCATGATATACTGCAAGGTTTTCGGATTCATCCCAGATTTTGCCATATTAGAGCAAAAGGTGTGCCTGCATACATGAGGGGTAACTTTCGGCATCTGGATACGGTAAATTTTATTGTATTTCTGAATAATATGCTCCAGATACTTTTCCCAGTGAAGGGCAACCATCGGCATATCGTTTTTATCCAGAAACAAAAATCCTGCATATCCTTCCACCATCGGTTCAACTTTTGGTGTCTTGCGGTTGGCAATGATTCTGCGAAAACACGCTGCGACAGCTTCCGTCATCGGCACATAGCGGATGCCTTTATCTGTTTTTGGTTCTTCAATTACATACTGCATCTGTGCAGTACGCTGTAACTGATGGTCTACCTTGATACGCATTTCTCCAAACTCGATTTCTGAAACCGTCAGCCCACAGAACTCTGAGATACGAAGCCCTGTGTGAAAAAGAATATAGATTGCATCATAGTATCTGCTGAAATGTTTATCTTCCTGAATAAACTTCAGTAAATCTCTCTGCTGCTTTCGGGTAATCGCTTCTCTGGTAACAGAATCATTGACAATGACGGATGCAAGTTCAAATTCAAATGGATTTTTACGGAGCAGGTCATCATCTACTGCCATCTGAAATGCCGGTCTGAGAACTCCCCTGATAGAATGAATGGAACTGTATCCCCGTCCATCAATCTGCTGGAGCTTAATTAACCATGCCTTTGCATCTGACAAACGCACCTTATCAATTCGCAGATTCCCAAAACTCTCTTTTTTCAGCATATTGATGACCGTTTTATATCCGGCAACCGTATTGTGACGAACTCCTGTTTTCAATGAAATGTACTTTTCTACCAGTTCCAAAACAGTATAGTTGCCACCGTTGGTTACGATACGGTCAAACAAATCCGCTTCAATCTGTTTTTCTTTCTCACGCAGGGAAGGCTCCCGCTTCTTCCCTTTTGGCATTGGGTCATTCTTGTCCAAACGCCAACTGTATACATTTTTCTCTTTTCCGTCCTCATCAATATAGCGGAACCGATACCTCCCATCCTTACGCTGGTACTCGCCCTCTCGCAAAATCCGATTACGGTTATCTCGTCTTTTCTCACTCATCGTGAACTCTCCTTTCAAAAAAAGAGAGCCAGACTTGCACTCTTATCATAGCACAAATCCGGCTCTCCGCATAGTTATATCATGTGAAATTGGTAAATCTGTCAGCTCTGTTTACACAGCCGTAGCCTGATCCAGATACCTCTCAAATTTCTCACGCTTAATGAGGGCACGATTGCCGTTCATCACATAAAAATCCTCATTGGGATGTGTGTCAATAAGCGTTCTCAATTTTCCTTCGCCGATATGATAATATCTGGCTGCTTCCTCAATGGTAAGCGTATATCTACGCCACACCGGAATATCCGAGTAATTTTTTCCTTCTATATTCATCTTATTATTTGCCATAGGCAGTTATCCTCCATACATGAAAATAGCCAGACAGAGGGTGTCGGCAACGAAGTCCGGCAACGGGCTTCAAAAGACCTTGCAAACAATCTCAGTCTGGCATTACTTACTATTTATACTTTTCTTTTATTTTTCTGTTGTTTTGGTTGTTATAAGGGAGAAAAGCCCGCAGTTATGGGATTTCCCCCGGCAACCGGCTCGGCAACGGGATAGCAACAGGGGTGCAACGGGCTGTCCTTTTCAGAATGGAAGCTCCATCTGTTCTGCGACCTCCACAAAACCGTCCATCGTTTTTTCAGACGGGGTGCCGGAGTCCGTTGCCGGGTTTTCACGCTCCCAGCCCTTTTGTCTGCCATATTCTGAAAACATTCTTGGGTTCGGGAAGTACCGCCAGCCGGAAATGCACTGGTTCATAATCTCGTTGATTTCCCGGATTTCCCATTGCTTCGGCTCGTCAAAGGTGTGGTTCAAGGCTTCCTTGTAAAGCTGCTTGGAACAGACCATGCTCCCGGTGTACTTATCAAGATACGCCTGTATCATTCCGGCTTTGGTGTCCTCCGGCATAAAATCCCGCTGGTGTTCTTTGAGATACCGTTGCATGGCGGGGCTGAAAGCCAGCTTGAACCTGCCGCTTCGGTAAATCTCCATAGCTTCTGCCCACATCTGCTCGATATAGGCTCTGGAAGCGGCTTCGTCCTCCAAAATGTGAACCTCCGCCTGCTCCGGGTACACCATGACCGGGATAAAACGGCGGTTGCCTGAACGGTCAAGGGGCAGGAAGTCAAGGGCATTGGA
>Scooby_p2__coassemble_1961_pt1 | contig 9978 bp, 9 predicted proteins | sample Scooby_p2__metabat2_high_PE_043 | metagenome-assembled genome bin Scooby_p2
TGCAGGAAGGAGCGATGCTATATGTTTGAGACTGGAAAAGAAGAAAAGCTGTATGTGAAGCGGGAGTATAAGGACACGGTATTCCGGATGCTCTTTGGCAAAAAGAAGAACCTTCTGGAGCTTTATAACGGATTAAACGGCACAGACTATCAAAATGAAGAGGAGCTTGAAATCTATACCCTCGAAAATGCCGTTTATATGGGGATGAAGAACGATGTTTCCTTTCTTCTGATGTCGGAGCTGAACCTGTATGAGCATCAGGCGAGCCTGAATCCGAATATGCCTCTGCGCGACCTTTTGTATATCGCGCGGCAGTATGAGAAATATGTAAAGGGGAAATCCCTGTATGCAGACAGGCTGCTGAAAATCCCGACGCCGAATTTCGTGGTGTTTTATAACGGGACGGACGCCCAGCCGGAGAGGCGTATCTTAAAGCTGTCGGATTCTTTTGAAAAGGAGACGGATGACCCGAAGCTGGAGCTGAAGGTGTTGCAGCTCAATATCAATGACGGCAAAAACAAAGAGCTGATGGAGCGGTGCCGCACATTAAAGGAATACAGCCAGTATGTGGCATGCGTGCGGAAACATAAAGAGTCAGAAACGCTTGAGGACGCGGTGGACCATGCGGTAACGGAGTGTATTCGTAAGGGAATCCTGCGGGATTTTTTGCAGGAGCAGAGAGCGGAGGTAGTGGCGATGTCGATTTTTGAGTATGACGAGGAAGAGGAAAAGAGAAAGCTGCGGGAAGCCGAGTTTGAGTATGGCAGGGAGGAAGGTATAAAACAAGGCATAGGGCAAGGTATAAAACAGGGCATAGAACAGGAGAGGAACGAAATCCTGTTTTTAATACAGAGGCTGTATGCAGCAGGACGTGCAGAAGAGGCTGAACGAGCGGTCGCTGATGAAGCCTACCGCAAAAAGCTTCTGGAGGAATTTGGGCTGGACAGAAGGACAGAGAAAAAAGAAACAGAGTGAGACTGCATAAAGAAGCAGGCAGTCCCTGACCGTAATGTGCCGGGCGGGGACTGTCTGTTTCTTTATTCTTCGATAAAAAAGTTCCTTTCCTGCCGTATAAAAAACACGAATCCATTGGGGCAGAAAAAGTTCCATTGGTGCGGGACATCTTGTAATATGCGAACAGTTTGATAAGATAAACAGGCAGATGAAAACTGCTGCTGGGCATAAGACCGCAGAAGCTTTCAGGCAGCGGAGAAAGGGGGCCTGTCATGCCGCTGTTGGGACTTTATGAAGAAAAAAATTTAAAAGCGGCAGACTGCGCCCGGAGGGAAGAGTCTTTGCGGGCGATAGAAGGGGCTATTCAGGTCCTCTGCGCCGGAAGCGATAAGATACGGGAGGAAGCAGAGACGGACGGCACATGGGAAACAGTGCGCGCACAAGGAAGTACAGGGCATTTGAAAAGAGCCGGGGAACAATACGGGGCGCGTTTTGAGAATTCCGAGGTATTTTTAGAGAAGCTGGACGCCCTTATCCTGTACACGTCGGAAAGCGACGGAGCATTTTTGACGGCGGAGCGGATATGGGAGCAGAGAAAGGAGCTTCCCGTCATTTTTGTGGCGAACAGCCCGGAGGAAGTGTTCGCGGCGCTTTCGTATCCGTTTTTCCATGTGGTGAGAGGATATGCGCTGGAACAGGATCTGGAAGCGGCGCTGTGCAAGCTGAACCGGATAAGAAGGACGGTCGGGGCAGGGGTGAGGAGCTTTGTGTGCCGCAGCGTCGTGGGAGGAAAGCAGGAGACGGAGGCGGCAGTCCGCGTATCCCTGCGGGATATTTTATATATCGAAAGCCGGAGACACGAGATATGGGTACACTGCCGCACAGAGGTATTTATTACAGACCAGACGCTCTCTTATTGGGAGGAGGAGCTGAAAAAATCGGGCTTTATCCGGGTACACAAAAGCTTTCTGGTCAATCTGTATCATGTGCGGAGGCTGGGACGCGAGAGCGTCGGCTTAGATTCGGGGGACGAGCTTTTAGTAAGCCGTTACCGGTATCCGGAAGTGAAAATAAGATTTGAGGATTATCTGCGCCGGGCGGAATTTTTCTGACGGGACAGAAGGAGGTTTATCATGGAAATCATCACGGTCAGGCATCTGAAAAAGGAGTTTGCCTACTACAAAAAGAGCGCTGGCTTAAAGGGCTCGGTACACAACCTGTTCCATCGGGAAACGCTGATAAAGGAAGCGGTGCGGGACGTGTCCTTTTCAGTGAAAAAAGGGGAGATGATGGCGCTGTTAGGACCGAACGGCGCGGGCAAGACGACGACGCTGAAGATTTTGTCAGGCATTTTGTATCCCACGTCAGGCGAGGTGACGGTCAATGGCTTTGTGCCGTGGGAGCGTAAAAATGAATTCAAGCGCGGTTTTTCCATCGTCATGGGTCAGAAAAACCAGCTCTGGTGGGACCTGCCTGCCAGCGACAGCCTGTATCTGAACAAGTGTATTTTTGGGGTGGACGATGCAGAATACAGAAAGACCGTGGAAGAGCTGGCAGAGCTTCTGGATGTGAAGGAGCTGATGAATGTGCAGGTGCGTCGGCTTTCTCTGGGGGAGCGGATGAAGATGGAGATACTTGCAGCGCTCGTACATCGTCCCGGAATCCTGTTTCTGGACGAGCCGACGATTGGCTTAGACATTGTTTCCCAGCAGAAAATCCGGGATTTTTTGAAATATTACAACGAGCAGACAAAGACGACGGTGATACTGACGAGCCACTATATGCGCGATATCGAAGAGCTGTGCGACAGGGCGGTCATCATCAATAGAGGGCTTCCCGTATATGACGGCGCGCTTTCGCAGATAAATACCCTGATGGGCGATAAAAAGCTTTTGACGCTTTCTGTGAGCCGCCCTGTGCCGTCCGGTGAGCTGGAGATTTTTGGAAAGATAAGGGGCAACAGCGAGACTTCTATCGTACTCGAGGTGCAGAGGGAGCGTCTCAAGGAGACGGCGTCCGCGGTGCTGGCGGCGCTTCCGGTGGATGATTTTACGGTGACTGATATTCCTCTGGAGGAAAGTATTGCGAAGATATTCCAAAAGGAGGTGGCGGTATGAAGACATATCGCTGTGTATACCGGATGGGGATAGAGCTTTCGTTGGAATATCGGGCGAATTTTGTCCTGAGCCTTTTGAGCACGGTGTTTCCTATCATCATTCAGACATTTTTGTGGAATTATCTGTATGGGCATGGCGACGCCGGGGCGATGACTGGCTACAGTTATCCACAGATAATGGTGTATACGTTGCTGGCGGGAATGGTCTCAAAACTCGTTTATACGGGCTTTGAATATGCGGTGAACCAGGATATCAAAACAGGCGGACTGAACAAATATCTGGTGCGTCCGGTTGACTATTTTGCCTATCGCTTTTTCAATCACATGGGGGAAAAAAGCGTGCAGATGGGGCTTTTAACGCTCATATCGGTAGGGCTCATCGGATTTTCGGCGGCATTTCTGGGGCTGGAATTATCCGTGGGAAGGATTGCGGCATTTTTTGTATCGCTGGTGCTGGCGGTAATCCTCAATTTCCTGATTTTTTACTGCGTGGCGCTCATAAGCTTCTGGCTGACGGATGTGCATCTGATATTCGGTACTGTGAGCGTGGTGCTGGTCGTGATAAGCGGAGGTGTGTTCCCGATGGATATCTTCGGGGAAACGGCGGCATTTCTCATCGGTCTTCTGCCCTTTGGATATACGACGCAGTTTCCGGTCAACATTGTAAACGGAAAGCTTCTCTGTGAGCAGGTCGGCAGCGGATTTTTATGTCAGTTTTTATGGATAGCGGTATTTTTTGCGCTGGCAAGAGTGCTGTGGGCGAAGGGCTTAAAGCGGTTTGCGGCGGTGGGAGGCTGAGATGAAGAACGGAACATTTGGAAAAATATCAGAACGGGCGGTCAGATACGGACGGCTTCTGGGCGTTTTTTTGAAAATGTCTCTGATGTCGCAGCTGGAGTACCGCGCGAATTTTGCCGCCGGAGTGGCGGTAGAAACAGGCTGGATGCTGATAAAACTTTTATATGTGGCGGTCGTTTACCGGGCAGGTACAAATATCGGCGTGCTGACGCCGGATCATATCCTTTTGTTTATCGGCGTATATGTGCTCCTGACGGGCGTATATATGCTCTACTATGGGAATTTTACAGGACTCTCCACGATGGTGCGGGAAGGACAGCTGGACATGTACATGGTAAAACCGGTCTCCCTGCAGTTTCTGGTGACATTGCAGAAGCTGGACGTTTCCCTGCTTCTGCCGGATCTTGCGGCGGGAGTCATAATGATCGTTATCGGCTGGCAGAGAGCGGGGCTTCCGGTCACGGCGGGGGCGATAGCCGGATTTATCTTCTTTTTGCTCTGCGGGTGTCTGCTGACGTACAGCCTGTTTTTGCTGCCGAACCTGCTGGCATTCTGGACGACGGCGACACAGGGGCTGGGAGAAATGACGGCCGCGCTGTGGGATTTTAACAATATGCCGCAGATGATATACGGGAAGTGGATGCAGCGTATCGGTACCTTTATCCTGCCGATTTTTGTGATAACGAATTTCCCGGGGCTCTTTCTTATGGGCGAGCTCAGTCCGGCGATGATGGCGTGGGGCGTGCTCTCCCCTGTACTGGCATTTATCATTACGCGTATCGTTTGGAAGCGAGCTATTAAAAACTATACTTCCGCCAGCACATAAGAGGGGGACACGATTCTCTTCCGGCAGAGAAAACTCTCCGGTCAGACAGATTCCGGGCAGGGGCAGAGGGAGATTCCGGCAGCAGATGACTTCTTGAACGAAGGGGAATTTTCAAAGGCTGCGCCTTTTACAGTATGGCAAACGGGACTTGTCTGAGCGCAGCGAAGCTGCGCGAGTTTGACCGTTTGACATACGCCCTGTAAAAGACGCAGCCTTTGTATAAAATTCCCTGTGAGTGAAAGCGGAACCTGCTGTCGGAATCTCCCTCTGCCCCTGCCCGGAATCTGTCTGACCGGAGCGGATTTAACGGTTACGCGTTCCGTTTTTCGTAGGCGTGTATCCAGTCCGCTTTCAAAAAGTAGATTAAAAAGATTATCGAGCTTAAACTCCACGTCAGCGGGTATGCCCAGAAGATGGTGGTGATGACGGGAACGAGCTTTACCATGACCGTGATGTAGGTCACGCGGATAATGCACCAGCATGCCAGCATGACAAACATCGGCACGGTAGCTTTTCCGGCACCGCGCATGATGCCCGCGATACAGTGAGAAAATGCCAGCAGGAAGTAGAACAGTGTGACCGTGCGTGCCTGGGTGACGCCGAAGGAAACGACCTGCGGGTCATTGTTAAAGGCGGCGATAAGGTACGGGGACAGGATGTAGATGCACACGCCTACCAGCTCGGCAAGACATATCGAGCAGATGATGCCGAAATGTGCTCCCTTTTTGGCGCGGTCGTATTTTTTTGCGCCGAGGTTCTGGCTGATGAAAGTGGTGAGCGCCAGAGAAAAGCAGGTGATAGGCAGAAAGCCGAAGCCCTCGACCTTGGAATAGGCGCCGCAGCCGGCGACTGCCATTTTTCCGAAGCTGTTGATATTGGACTGTACGACTACGTTCGCTAAAGCGATGATAGAGTTCTGCAGTCCGGCGGGCAGACCGTTCTGGATAATCTGCTTGAGCATCGGAAGGTCAAAGCGGATCTTGGAAAGGGTCACGCGGTATTCCTCAGGGCTGTGCATCAGCCGGCGCAGGCAGAGCAGGGCGCTGACGAACTGGGAGATGATGGTCGCAAGAGCGGCGCTCCCGACGCCCCAGCGGAATACGCCGACAAAAAGCAGGTCGAGCGCGATATTTATCATGGAGGACAGTATGAGATAATAAAGCGGATGCCTGCTGTCTCCGATGGACTGGAGGATGCCGACCAGTACGTTATAAAGGACGAATGCCAGCGAACCGGCGAAATAAATCCTGAAATAGAGGATAGAGTTTGGCATGACGTCTTCGGGCGTCCCCATCCAGACGAGCATCTGCGGGGCGAGGATAAGGCCGATGATAGTCAGGAGTACGCCTGCGACAAGGGCGAACGCTACGTCCGTATGGATGGCGCGCTGCAGTTTTTCAATCTGCCGTGCACCGTAATAGCGGGCGACAACGACGCCCGCTCCCATGGCGATGCCGTTAAAAAAGCCGACCATCAGAAAGATAAGACTGCCCGAAGAGCTGACTGCCGCGAGGGCATCGCTTCCGAGGAAGTTTCCTACTATCAGGGAGTCGGCAGTGTTGTATAGCTGCTGGAACAGATTTCCCAGAAAGAGCGGGAAGGCGAAGGTGATTATCTTTTTCCAGATAGGACCTTCTGTCATCAGTGTGCTGGATTGTGTTTTACTCATTTTCTTCCACCTGTTATCGTTTTATGTGGCGGAGCCGCAGTCTGTAACGGCGCCGCACAGTCCAGTATAGCACAAAAAGCAAAATTAAGAAAAATTTTTGAAATTTTTTTAAAATCTTTTACAGATTTCGACTTTCTTCCTAAAAAAGGTGTCCTATAATAGAAAGACCTCAACAGGGGAAAGGAGGAGAAAAGTATGGGTAAAGGAGAAAGGGGATTTTGCAGACAGGTGGCGGTACAGCAATGGAAGAATAATTTCCCGCTCTGGATATCGGGGGTGTTTTCGGGGGCGCTTCTTGTGTTCGTTGCGGTATGCTGGGCATTTCAGGAGAAGGGAACGCACGCGGCGCTCATCCTGTGCTGCACAGGCATCGCATTGTTCATCGTCGGCAAAAAGAGCGTTTGCCCGGACAGCGTCAGCATTGAGCAGATGGAGGTGATAGGCGCGACGCCGGCACAGATTCAGGGAATCATCGGCTGGCAGATGGCGTGGATGTATCTGGCGGCGGTTCCTGCCGGGGCGCTGGGGGGCGTGCTGGCATACCTGACGATGATAGCAAGATAGAATTTAGGGGATGACGAAACGGACAGAAGATGCTATAGTAGACCCCGATGCGGGCATACAGGAGCAGCCCGCAAAGGGAGGAGCTGCCGTTATGGCGACAATATTGCTTATTTTAATCTATATCGCGTTCATCAGCCTGGGACTGCCTGATGCGATACTTGGCTCGGCATGGCCGGTACTGCATCAGGAGCTGGGAGTTTCCGTATCCTGGGCGGGAATTTTGAGTACTATCGTTTCAGGAGGAACGATAGTATCGAGCTTTTTTTCTGCAAAACTGATAGAAAGATTCGGGACAGGAAAAGTTACGGCGGTCAGTGTAGCGATGACTGCGGCAGGGCTGTGGGGCTATTGCCTCTCACCGGGATTTTTTTGGCTCTGTCTGCTGGCAGTCCCGCTGGGTATCGGCGCGGGTGCGGTGGATTCCGCGTTAAATAACTTTGTGGCGCTTCATTATGAGGCGGCGCATATGAACTGGCTGCATTGCTTTTGGGGCATAGGGGCGACGGCAGGACCGCTTTTGATGTCGCTTTTTCTGACAAAAGAAAATGGCTGGCGGACAGGCTACAGCACCATTGCAGCGATGCAGTGCGTCCTGGTGATTTGCCTGCTCATAAGCCTGCCGCTGTGGAAACGCTTTGAAACGGGACGGCAGGAGCAGTCGGAGGGAGAAGCGCGGAGGAGCACCGGACTGACAGAGCTTCTTAGGCTTCCTGCGGCGAAGCCTGCGCTGGTCTCATTTTTTTCCTACTGTGCGGTGGAGGCAGCTGCCGGACTGTGGAGCAGTACTTTTCTGGTACAGCAAAACGGGCTTGCTGCGGAAACGACTGCCCGCTGGGTTTCATTATTCTATATGGGAATCACGGTCGGAAGAGGACTGGCAGGAGTGTTTGCCCTGCGTTTTAACAATAAACAGATGATAAGGATGGGAGAATGGCTGTGCCTGGCAGGCTGCGTCCTTCTGGCGCTGCCGGGGACGGCATGGCTGAGCCTGGTAGGGCTGATATGCATCGGTCTGGGCTGTGCCCCTATCTATCCGGCAATGCTGCATGACACGCCGAACCGTTTCGGAAGGGATATCAGCCAGAGTATCATGGGGATACAGATGGCGACCGCATATGTGGGCTGCCTGCTGATGCCTCCTTTTCTGGGATTTCTTGGAAAGACGTTCGGATTTGGGATACATCCGTTTTTCCTGCTCACGCTGGCGGCGTTGATGCTTGTTACGAGCGAGCGGGTCAACTGGGTGCTTGCAAAGCGTTGAGGTAACAGTTCAGATGCGCCTATCCGCACAACATGATATGGCTGAACTGATACGCGCTGAATAAAATATTGCCTTTTTCACTGTAACGCGATAAACTAATAAAAGAGTAAGTACAGGAGGAAAAGGTATGTTTGAGAAGTTGAGCGAAGTGATTTTTGCGGTGGATGACGTGATATGGGGCTGGTGGCTGATCATTCTGCTGTTCAGCACGCATATTTTTATGACGTTTAAGACCGGATTTATCCAGTGGAAGACGATAACAAAAGGAATCCGTCTTTCCGTGACAAAGGACCGCAAGGCGGAGGGTGAGGTCAGTAATTTCGGGGCGCTGACAACGGCGTTGGCGGCGACGATAGGAACAGGGAATATCGTGGGAGTCGGGACGGCTATCGCCCTCGGAGGCCCGGGCGCGGTATTCTGGTGCTGGCTGTCGGGTGTGTTCGGCATTGCGACAAAATATGCTGAATCCCTGATAGCGGTAAAATACCGGGTGAAAAAGAGAGACGGCAGGATGCAGGGCGGCGCGATGTACGCTCTGTCCAGAGGTTTGAAATGGCAGCCCCTTGGCAAAATACTGGGTATGACGTTTGCGGTATTTGCCGGCTTTGCCTCCTTCGGGATAGGCTGTGCGACACAGGTCAATGCCATTGCGTCTGTCGTGGAGGAAACGGCGGGTGTGCCGGGGTGGCTGGTCGGTCTGGCCGTGGCGGCGCTGACGGCGGTCGTTATCTTCGGCGGTATCCGTTCTATCGCCAGGGTGTGTGAGAAGCTGGTCCCGTTTATGGCGCTTTTTTATGTGCTGGGCTGTATCATCATTTTGGGGATAAATTATGATTATATTATTCCGGCGATCCGCACGATACTTACGCTGGCGTTTGAACCCGGCGCGGCGGCAGGCGGTCTTGTGGGTACGGGCGTGATGATGGCGATGCGCTACGGCGTGGCGCGCGGGCTGTTTTCCAATGAATCCGGCCTCGGTTCCGCACCGATCGCGGCAGCGGCGGCACAGACGCGCAATCCTGTGCGGCAGGCGCTCGTCTCTTCGACAGGTACGTTTTGGGATACGGTCGTGGTGTGTTTGATGACCGGTCTGGTGCTCGTTTCCACGATAATGAAAAATCCGGCGATAAATGCAAATGAGATTACAGACGGAGGCATCCTGACGACGCTGGCATTCGGGCAGATACCGTATCTGGGGCCGGCGATACTTACGCTGGGAATCATTTGCTTTGCGTATTCGACGGTGCTTGGATGGGCATATTACGGAGAGCGCGCAGTGGAATATTTTGCAGGGAAAAAGGGACTTCTTCCGTACCGCATTTTATATGTGGCAGTTGCGGCGATAGCCCCGGTGGCAGTGCTCGATGTGGTGTGGGCGCTGGCAGATATTCTGAACGCGCTGATGGCGATACCGAATCTTCTGGCGGTCCTGCTTTTGTCGAATGTTATCGCAAAGGAGACGAAAAAATATATCAACGATTTAGAAGCGTGGGAGGAAGAAGAGGTTCCTGTCGTGGACGACTGAGGATGGGATTTTGGATACAGACGATGGGAACAGAGAAAATGCGGAAAGGGATGGCTCAACGCCGTCCCCCTTTTATTCGATAGGAAAGGAACTTTCCTATCGAATAAAAAACACGATTATGAGCACTCGCACGAAGAGAAATTATTGCCTGCCGGCAGTGTTCGCCAGGGCGTATACTTTTCATATGGATGTGCAAATCTTTTAGAATACCCCCTGCACGAGGAGCATATACAGCGCCGTTCCTCCGCCGACAGATAAAAGCAGG
>Scooby_p2__coassemble_2589_pt1 | contig 7738 bp, 5 predicted proteins | sample Scooby_p2__metabat2_high_PE_043 | metagenome-assembled genome bin Scooby_p2
TGTCAGCAGCCCGTTTCACGGTCTGCGTGTAGTTCCTTGTAAACTGACCTAAACAGGAAGCAAAGAAACTGGGATGCTATGAAGTGACATTAAACGTATGGACCGGAAATACCCCGGCAGAGAAATTTTATGAAAAAATGGGGATGAAAACAAAGGAACGACAGATGGAATATATTTTGTAATCATACGGATAACCGTTATCCACATATTCTTTGATACTCTCCGCCAGATTCCTGTGCAGGCTCTCCATCGGGTCGTTTTCCACAGCCTTTCCAAAATAGCTTTCCGTCATGAAATTCACATTTTTGTTGAATACGATGCCGAGCGCATTTCCCAGATTGTAATGCTCTCCATTCCACACAAGAAGCTGTTTCCCCTGTTCATTTTCCCAGAAATAAGGCTTCTGATTCTGATACAGCGGATACATACCGTGATGGGTGTGGATATTTGTATACAAAAACCCGATTCCGTTATCTATCAGAACATCCCTTGCCCCCAGAGAGATACCGTTGATATCCACATTCATCGCCGTCTTTAAGCCCACGCCGTTCGCCTTACAGATATCCACCATTTCCGCCGTCTTCCGATTCAGATATCCACAGTCCGCAAGGTCATTAAAATTCAGATATGTGGCGGAAAGCCCGATATTCCCGCGTTTTACGAGATTGAAGAAATCCACCTTTTCCACAGGGGACGCTATCTTTAAAAACTGCTCTACACAATACCATGTCTCGCAGTTCCACTTTAAATCCCTGCGGCAGTCTCCCTTTTCAATGCCTTCTTTCATCAGGGCAACCGCTGTGCGAATGTTGTGCGCCTGATTATAGATGACCTGCTCCTGCAAGTCCGTATATCCTACATCTGTGTGGGAATGATGTATGATATAAACTTCTTTGATAGCCATTCTTTTTTTCTCCTTCTTATGATAAAATATTTTTCAGTTACAGACCAGGTTCCGACATTGGAGATTTTTATGAACGAAACTGCCTTTATCATACAAAACCGGCTGCGGGAGGCCACTGTCAGTCTGGAACGCGCCGTCTATATGCGCGAACATATATGACATTTCCTTTTTCACGCACAGTGTAGCACCGAATATTTCGCTTGAACATACGATTTTTTTCGGAAAATATATAAAATCATACGTCTAAAGCAAGGAGGAAACATCATGTGTACAGCAGCAACCTATCAGACAAAAGACCTTTATTTCGGCAGAACCTTAGACTATCTGTTTTCCTACGGGGAGGAGGTCGTCATCACCCCCCGCAGCTATCCCTTTTCCTTCCGGCATATGCCTGCCATGGACAATCATTTTTCCCTCATCGGAATGGCATGCGTAATGAACGATTATCCCCTCTATTATGATGCTGTCAATGAAAAAGGTCTTTGCATCGCAGGGCTGAATTTCCCCAAAAATGCCGTTTATCAGACTCCTGTTCCAGGCAAGACAAATCTCGCCCAGTTTGAGCTCATTCCGTGGCTTCTGGGGCAGTTTTCCACCGTTTCTGAAGTACGTCAGGCTCTTTCCTCTCTCGTTCTGACTAACGATGCTTTTTGCGGACAGCTTCCTCCGACACCCCTGCACTGGATAATTGCGGACGCTTCCGAAGCGATCACTGTGGAATCCGTTGCAGACGGGCTCAAGGTTTACGATAATCCGGTCGGCATTCTTACCAATAACCCGCCCTTTGACCGGCAGCTGTTCAATCTGAACAATTATATGAACCTGTCTCCGAAGCAGCCCTGCAACCGCTTTTCCGAACAACTTCCTCTTTCCACCTACTGCCTCGGCATGGGCGGACTCGGGCTTCCCGGCGACCTTTCCTCCATGTCCCGTTTTGTCCGCGCAGCCTTTACCAAAATGAACTCCGTTTCCGGTGATTCCGAGGAAGAAAGCGTAAGCCAGTTCTTCCATATTTTAGGGTCTGTAGACCAGCAAAGAGGGTGCTCGGAAGATGAAAACGGCAAATATGAGATAACGCTCTACACCTCCTGCTGCAACGCGGCGACCGGAACTTACTACTATACTACCTACAATAATCATCAGATTACGGCAGTGGACATGCACCGGGTAGATTTGGATTCAGCAGACTTAAAACGGTATCCGCTGGAAGATAAGGAACAGATTCTTTTCCGGAATTGAACGAAATCTTTCACGAAAGAGAGGACACTCTATGCTTCAGGAACTTCTTCATTTTCATGGCACCTGGCGTACCTACCAGCAGCGCGTTCTGGACCGTTTTGATAAATACGGCAGCGATAAAAAAATCCATGTAGTCGCCGCCCCCGGCTCCGGAAAAACAACTCTTGGTATCGAGCTCGTGCGACGTCTCGACGCTACCGCTCTCATCCTTGCGCCGACTATCACAATACGGGAACAATGGGCCGACAGGATACGGGAATCTTTTTTGCCGCAGGACGACAGCCGGGAGAATGCAGCTTCCGACACAGCCATTCCGCTCCTTTCGCAGGATTTAAAAAATCCCGGTCTCATCACCATCGCTACCTATCAGGCGCTCCACAGCGCCATGAACCGTATCAGCGGTGTGCTGGAGGAGGACGACGAGCTGCACACCTCCGAAACGGTAGACTATTCGGATTTTGACCTCGTGAAAAAATTTCAGGAACAGAAGCTTTCCACCCTCTGTCTCGATGAATGCCATCATCTGCGCAGCGAATGGTGGAAGGCGCTGGAACAGTTTAAGTCCTCCTTTCCGCAGATTTTTACGGTTGCTCTGACCGCGACTCCCCCTTATGATTCCACGCCCGCCATGTGGACGCGCTACATGGACATGTGCGGCGGTATCGACGAAGAGATAACCGTTCCCGAGCTTGTAAAGGACGGAACGCTCTGTCCCCATCAGGATTACGTCTATTTCAATTACCCGACAAAGGCGGAGCTGGAACGTCTCGATGTTTTTAACGCCGACGTCAGGGATGTCACGGACACGCTCTTAACCGATGAAACCTTTTTGCAGGCAGTACAGGGACACGCCCTCCTCGCTCCCGAAAGCAGCGATGAAAAAATCCTCGATTCCCCGGCGTACTTTTCCTCCCTGCTCATCTTTCTGGCGGCAAAGGGCATTCCCTGCCCGAAACGCTTCCAGACACTGCTGGGCTTTCGCCGCCTAGAAGAGCTTTCCCCCAAATGGCTCGAGCTTTTGATGCAGGGCTTTTTCTTCGACGATGCAGATTCTTTCCCGGTGGATACCGTTTACCGCGAACAGCTCCTTCATCTGTTCAAATCGAAGGGACTTATTGAAAAGCGCAAAGTCCTGCTTCAGCAAAACCCCGCCCTGGAAAAAATGATGGTCAATTCCATGGGAAAATGCGACAGCATCCGCGAAATCACCTTCGCGGAATATGAATCCATGCACAGCAGTCTGCGTCTGCTCATTCTGACCGACTATATTCGAAAAGAGTATGAAAGCGCTCTCGGGGACGAATCCAAAAATGTCGACCAGCTCGGCGTACTGCCGTTTTTTGAACAGCTTCGGCGTCATGCCGCCCGTACGGACTGCGGCATCCGTTTTGCCGTGCTGTGCGGTTCTGTCGTCATCATCCCTGCAGAGGCAAAAAATGCCCTCCTCTCCATCGCCGACGAGCCGGAGCGCATCAGCTTTTCTTCCGCCGGGCTTCTGACAGATTATGTAAAAGTAAATATTTCCGGCGACCGGCATTTTATGACGGGACTTGTCAGCCGGCTTTTTGCGCAAGGATATTTTCAGGCTCTCATCGGCACCAAATCCCTGCTCGGAGAAGGCTGGGATTCGCCATGCATCAACGCCCTCATCCTTGCAAGCTTCGTAGGCTCTTACATGCTGAGTAACCAGATGCGGGGCCGCGCCATCCGCATTTTTAAAGATGACCCGGAGAAAACGAGCAATATCTGGCATTTGGTCTGCGTCCGTCCGCGCAAAAATATGCTCGACCCATACGACATGGGCGACAGCGAAGATTTTGTCATGCTCAGCCGCCGCATGGAGCACTTCCTCGGACTTCATTACGAAAAGGATTCCATTGAAAACGGAATGGACAGGCTTTCCTTTGTCAAGCCTCCCTTTTCTCCGGACAATGTCAGGAAAATAAACTCCCGTATGCTCGATCTGTCCCGGCAGCGCAGCCTTTTAAAAGAACGCTGGGACCGCTCCCTCGCCGCATTCGACCGTATCGAAACGGTAGACGAAACCGGAGTACAGGACAAATTCATCCCGAACGTGCTCCTCTTCGACGCCATCCGAAACCTCATTATTTCGACCGTTGTGATGTCCATCGCCGCTATCCTTGCGGTCAGCCTCTGTATCCGTACCGGGAGCGGCTCTGTAATCGGACTCACATTCGGGCTTTTCTCCATCCTGTTCTTTTTCATCGAACGCCCGCTTTTCAAAAAGGTGTTCTCTCTCGGGACGCCACTGGGACGGCTCGAGCTGTTCGGTCAGGGCATCCGCAGCGCCCTGTCAAAAACCGGCCAGCTGGAAATGGAGGAAAGCCGCGTGGAAACCGAATCTGTCGGCACAATATACCAGATTTATCTGCTCGGCGGAACAGGACGCGACAAGTCGCTCTTTGCCAAATGCGTATTTGAATTTTTCGAGGTCATTGACAACCAGCGTTATCTGCTCTACAAGCCCTCCCGGAAAAATAAGCTGGACGGCTGTTTTGTCATACCGGAGTGCTTTTCCAAGCGCCGCGAGGATGCGGATATTTTTGCCAGAGAAATGGAACGCTTTATCGGAAAGTATGATGTTGTCTATACCCGAAATGCCGAAGGCCGCAAAATCCTTTTGAACGCGCGCGTGACGGCGCTCGCCAACAAGGAACAGCGGTGTATTTCCCGCCGGAAGGTGAAGGGAGCGCTGGAATAAAGCTGAAATAAAATATGCCGCAGGACCATTTTTCACGATGATCCTGCGGCACTTCTTTACCCGTTTTTTTCTTTTTTCTTCTTTTTCCCCCTTGGCTGCGGCGCAAAAAACGCCGCATAATCCTGCTTTATCTGCCCTGCATCATGCGACAGCAGCGCATACACTCTTTCCCGCTCCGAATCGCATCCAGGAAAAAGCTCCTGAAATCTCTGTCCGACCTGTTCCATCCTGTTTTTGAGTATCAGCGGCGTCGAAATCCCCGTAAGCTCCTGTTCCACCGTTTCAAACTCAGGATGAAAATAAACGTCGAGCGGAATCTTTGTCTTAGCGATCTGACCGTTCAGATACAAAACCTTCACCGTGCTGTCGCCGTTTCCTCTCTCGACTCCTGCCTTTAACGCCAGCTTTCTGGAAAAGAGCCGTCCGTTTATCACCATCCAGTTACGGCTCCGATAAATACGCACATACCTGTCCATATCCTTATCCTGAAAAACCATCCGCTCAAACCGCTCCCCCTCCATCAGCTCTTCCAGCTGCCTTTTCGTCAGGATACTGTTCAAAACCGGCGCGCAGTGATATGGATTTCCCACGTACTTTTTTATTCTCTTAAAAAATACGGTTACCAGCACCGCGATGAAGCACAGGAAAAATACCATTTCCCCATCCATCGCGAGCGCTCCCGCCCCCATCAGCCAGACGGCTCTCAAAAGCAGGAACACGCCAAAGCCCCACAGCCCGAAGAGCAGAAGCTTTTTAAGCGGATAAAAATGAATCCATTCTATAAGATGCATCAGCTGCTTTCCGCTCCGTTCCTCTTTCTGTTCAAGCCCCCGCGCAAGCAGTATATTCAAAAGAGGCGGAATCCATGCAATCCCGAACAGCACTCCAAAGATTACGAACACACTGACGATTCCCGCAATCCCCAAATCCCGATAGGCATCCAGAAAAAACACCGCAAGAAACGGCGCAAATGCCAGCAATATCAGCGGGAACGTCATCTTTTTGCGCCACATCCAGATTTTCATATCGTTCAAAGCGGAATTAAAGCAGAGCGCAAAAATGAGCGATGAGCTGAGGCAGCCGGACAGCCAGACCTTCATGTCTCCCCTCTGCATGACGCGCACTTTTTTCTGCATGCCCTCTGCCCCGCTCAGTCCCGCATATACATACAGCGCGAAAATCAATGCGGAAACGACCGCACCGATGATTTTTAAAACTGTTTTTCCCGACAGTTTTCGCTTTTTCTCCATACGCCCCTAGTCCTCCTCCGGAAGATGGATGTCCGCCATCCTGATTCCGAACACACTGTTTCTGAGACAAAGTATCAGCTGTTCGTTTTCCACATACTTTCCGAGGGAAAGCGTCTGCTGCCCGTCCATCATATACATCCGGTACATATCCTCGCTGACGTACAACTCGGTTTCCCTCCCGTCATCCAGCCGTACCGTCAGATAATATTCCTCATCGCCATCCTCTTCCCTTATGTCAGAGCCCGTTATCTGCGCTTCCGAATGCTCCGCCTTTCCGCAGAGCGCCAGATTCATCCCATAGGATACTCCCCAGCCGATGCACAGCGCAAACAGCATCAGCATGACAAGCCCGCCCTTCCGCAGCCATTTCGGCGTCCGCAAAAATAAAATCCCCATCAGCAATGCCATGACCGTCAGGTCCAGGCACAGCATTTTCCCGCTGTCCACCACCTGCAGTACGATTCTTTCATATGTGGAAAACACCTCAAGACTCCACAGACCAAGCAGGCACGGAATCACAGGCGTGATGTAGATATATCTCTCCTTCCGCTTCTTTCCCTCCGTTTCCGGCTTTTCTGCCACCACGATGCCCGGAAAAAGCACATAACACAGATACAGCAAAAGCGGCGAAAACGCCATGACGAAGATACTCTTTTTCATCCCGAACTCCGCCGGAAAAAACAACGGCAGGATACCTCCCGCGACCGCCAGAAGTCCGGCTGCCGTCACCCCCGCCCGGATAGCCCTGATATGTTTGGGTGCGGACAGTTGTTCCTGTTTTTTCCATTCCTGCGTTTCGACTGTATCGGTTGTTTTTTTCCGCCTTCCCTTCGTTTCAGGTAGGGCAATTTCTGTCCCCCGCCGGATGAGCCATCCGGTCAGCAGCTCCGAATCGTCCATATTATCTTCAAACCGGAAAAGCACCTTTTTATCAGTATTTTTCGCACAAAGAGAACCAGACAGACCGACGGACACCTTCCGTATCTCCTGCGCCGAAAAGGTGCGGCGTCTGCCAAAGCTCGTCACCACCGTCACGTTCCCGTTCCGATACGCCGCTATACTGCGGTTCCTGTAGGCCAGCTCCATCCAGATGCCTGCGACGACGCATAATATCCCCATCGCTGCACACACAGCCCTGCCCTCCGCATCATCTGTCAGAAATAGCCCTGCACCGATACAGAACGGCAGTCCGACTGCAAAAAAGATTCCTCCCAGCCACGATATGACCCGGCTTTCCCGTACCCATACCTCCGGCGTATCCTCCTCTGCCAGCCGTGCGGTCGGACAGAGCATCGCCGCAGCGCCCAACACTGCCAGCAGCCCGTTAAATCCGGTCTCCCATAAGCTGAGCCTTCCTCCTCCCAGCGCTGACAGCGCAAGCATCATCAAAACTCCCGCCGCTGTCAATATTCCTCCATAGATGGCTGCCCGTTTCCGGCTTCTTTCTTTTCCCTGTTCCATATCCCTGTTTCCCGCCCTTCCTTTTTGCAAGTATTCAAAAGTTTTTCTGATTATGCCTTTAAACCGAGGATATCACATATTTCTTCCGCCCTCAATCAGTTTATAACTAGTCGCCCCCACCCGTAAAACGGGTGGCTCGGGACGCGGGCTCTAAGCCCGCCC
>Scooby_p2__coassemble_3874_pt1 | contig 5465 bp, 6 predicted proteins | sample Scooby_p2__metabat2_high_PE_043 | metagenome-assembled genome bin Scooby_p2
GGTATTTACAGTACAGAAGGCTGCTTCTCTGGATTATGCGGAGGGAGACCGGGTCCACCATGTGAAATTTGGCGATGGGACCGTAAAGCAGATCGCAGACGGTGGAAAGGATTATGAGGTAACGGTGGAATTCGATTCCATGGGTGTCAGAAAAATGTTTGCATCATTTGCCAGACTTCAGAAATTGTAAAAAAGTTAAAAAACGGGATAGTAAAATAAAAACAATCATGTTATACTGTAAACATGATTGTGGATTTCTGATCTTAAGAAACCGGAAAGGATGTGCCATGATGAACAAGTTTGACTTTATGGGAAAAGATGCCGTCAGTAAGATGGAGGACCTGATGAATGCATCCAGATTAAATGAACTGCTTCATAAAAAGGAAGAAGAAGAGAAAAAGAAAAACTGTATCCTCTGGGTGCTGGCGATCTTTGGCGCAGTAGCGGCAGTGGCAGCCATTGCGTACGGTGTGTACCGTTTCTTTACACCGGATTATCTGGAGGACTTTGAAGACGACTTTGACGATGATTTTGACGACGATTTCTTTGAGGATGAGGACGAGGAGATGCCTGTCAGAAAAACAGAGGCAAAGGAAGAAAAGTCTGCGGAATAAGCAGGAGAGTACTGAAAAAAGGAGAGGCTGCGGCGATTGCCTGCAAGCCTCTTTTTAAATATATAAGGAGGAACGGATGAGAAAGGGAGAAATTTATACAGGGATCGTGGAAAAGGTGGATTTTCCCAATAAAGGAATCCTTCATATAGAGGATGAAAAGGTGGTAGTAAAGAATGTACTGCCGGGACAGACCGTGGAGGTGGTCGTTACCAAGCAGAAGACGGGAAAGTGTGAGGCACGGCTTTTAAACGTGGTCTCCAGGGCGGCCTGCGAGACTCCGGAAAAGGCCTGCGTACATGCAGCCGACTGCGGAGGCTGCTCTTACCAGACGCTTCCCTATGAGGAACAGTTAAAGCTGAAGGAGGACCAGGTAAAAGGCCTTCTGGATGAGGTGATCCGTGGAGAGTACCAGTATGATGGGATCAAGGCAAGCCCTCTGACCAGCAGCTATCGGAACAAAATGGAGTTTTCCTTTGGTGACGAGGTAAAGGACGGCCCGCTGGCATTGGGAATGCATAAGCGCGGGAGCTTTTATGATATCGTGACCGTGGATCAGTGCCTCCTGGTCCATGAGGACTGCTGCAGGATCTTAAGAGCGACCCTGGACTACTTTAAGGAAAAAAATGTAAGCTTTTTAAAGAAGACGAGCCACCAGGGATATTTAAGGCACCTTCTGGTCCGCCGGGGAATGAGGACCGGGGAGATCCTGGCGGATCTTGTGACCACGACGCAGACTGCGGATTCCTGGGCAGGAAAGGAGACCGAGGAGGAGCTTCTGGATGGATGGAAGCAGATGCTTCTGGCACTGCCCCTTTCCGGCTCCTTTGTAGGGATCCTCCATACAAAAAATGACAGTCTGGCAGACGCCGTTCTCAATGATGGTACGGATGTGCTGTATGGACAGGACTATTTTTATGAGGAGCTTCTGGGATTGAAATTTAAGATCACTCCGTTTTCCTTCTTCCAGACCAATTCCCTGGGGGCGGAGGTGCTTTACGATACAGTGCGCCAATACATAGGGGATACCAGCGGGCAAAAGGTGTTCGACCTTTACAGCGGCACCGGGACCATTGCCCAGATCCTGGCGCCGGTGGCGGAGCATGTGACTGGAGTGGAGATCGTAGAAGAAGCCGTGGAGGCGGCCAGAGAGAACGCCGCCCTCAACGGGCTTTCCAACTGTGATTTCATTGCCGGTGACGTTCTGAAGGTATTGGATACACTGGAGGAGCAGCCGGATCTGATCGTCCTGGATCCGCCCAGGGATGGGATCCATCCCAAGGCGTTGCCGAAGATCATCCGCTATGGAGTAGACCGGATGGTGTATGTATCCTGTAAGCCCACCAGTCTGGCACGGGATCTGATCGTGCTGCAGGCCGGAGGATACCGGGTGGAGCGGATGGCGCTGGTGGATATGTTTCCGTTTACGGGGCATGTGGAGACGGTAGTTCTTTTGTCCAGAAAAACTCCGGATGATACGATAGAGGTCGACTTAGACTTGGATGAGCTTGATATTACCGCTGCTGAGTCAAAGGCTACCTATCAGGAAATCAAGGATTATGTGCTGAAAGAATTTGGCTTAAAGGTTTCAACTTTATATATTTCCCAAATTAAACGCAAATGTGGTATTGATGTAGGAGAACATTACAATATTTCACAGAAAGAAAATCAGAAAGTACCACAATGCCCGAAAGAAAAGGAAGATGCTATCCGAGCTGCTCTTGAACATTTTGCGATGATCTAAAGGTCATTGCTGATTTCAAGGAGGAATAGCATATGAAGTCATTATTCGAAGAAATGGGCGGTACATATACGCTCGGAGCAGATGGAATGTATTATCCGGATTTGGAACTTCCGGAGGAAGAACCGCATTACGGAAAGTACGGCAGAATGCGTCTGCGCTATCTGAAAGAACACCATAAGATGCTGTACAACACACTTTTGCTGGATGGAGAACTGGTCAAACATCTGAATGAGGTGGATGATACCGCTAATCAAAGAATGGAACTGTTGACCCTGCAAATGCAGGAGCAGCAGGGCATAAACGAAGCATTAAAGGCTCGTGATCAGATGGCATGGGTTGGTGCTTGCAATAACATCCGAAATGCGGCAGAGGAAATTGTTTTGAATGAATTGATATGTTGTTAAATCGAGAAGGAGGGAGTGATGAATTCCCTCCTTCTCGATTCTGAAGATATCATCTCTTTTGGAGAATGAAAAGGGATTTTGTAGAAAAATTTATGCTTATATACTAAAATGCACATAAGGAAATACAAAGCTCTACAAATTATTTATTTATGTGTAACGAATGATGATTTCCGGGTACTAACTTAGCAGAAAGGAGGAAGTACGATGGAATCAATGGAAGAAATATACCAAAACCACTCAAAAAAGGTCTATACGTTTCTACTAAGTAAAACATGTAACCATGAACTTGCAGAAGAATTAACACAGGAAACTTTCTTTTGCGCTGTAAATAGTATTAACAAGTTTAAAGGAAATAGCAGTGTATTGACATGGCTTTGTGGTATTGCTCAAAATCTTTGGCTCAAGTATTTAAGAGACAATAAATCATTTGAAGATTTATCAAATTATGAAGACATGTTGACAATTTCTTCTGCTGAAGATGAACTATTTATCCAGTGGGAAAATGTAGAGATATTGAAGTCGCTACATAATCTTGATGAACCGATGAGGGAAGTTATGTATTTACGGTTGATTGGAGAAATATCTTTCGCTCAAATCGGTGAAATAATAGGCAAAAGTGAAAATTGGGCTCGTGTTAATTTTTATCGTGGAAAAAAAAGAATATTTGAGGAGATGAAGAAAAATGAATAAAGAATTGCAGTGCAATATAGTCAATGATTTACTACCTTTATACATGGATGATTTGACATCCGAGGAAACAAATTCATTTATTAAAAAGCATTTGGAAGAATGCCAAAATTGTCAGAATGAATACCGGACGTTTAAAGCAGAATTAAGTAATTCAGCCAACAGGAATAATGCTACAAAAATGCAAGAGATTGATTATCTGAAAAAAATAAACATATATCAAAAAATGAATTTTGTTTTGGGTGCAATCATCAGCTTCCTGTTTGGGGCATGTTTACCTGTATTGAAAGTTGGCATACCTGTACTTCTAAACGGAGCAGTCCCTGATTATTATCTGGCACGACTTCAAATCGCATGGCATATCGGTCTTTTGAAAATGACAGTTTCTGGAGTAATAGTGTGCCTTATTTATATGATTATTATGTTTATAATCAAGAAAAAGCTAAACAGCAAAACCAGTCGAAATAGTCAACCGTAAAGAGAGTGGCCTGTATCCATCGCTTCAATCTGGTTTTGCAATAAATATAAGGGATGACAGCATAAAATGCTATCGCCCTTTTACATCATTTAGAAAGAGCCATGACTGCACTCCATATCAGAGTGAAAGCCGTGGCTTTTAACTTGTGGTTAAGTTTTTATCTCCATGATTAACAACTGCTCGATTGTGCTATGAATATCAGCTTGCTATAATAAAGACAACAAAGAGCTTTTTGTAATATCCTCAAAGGAGATTAAGATATGCCTATGAACATAGTCATCCAAGAGCAGCGCAAGCTACTTGGATTAACACAGGAACAGGTTGCTGATTATCTCGGTGTTTCTACTCCCGCTGTCAGCAAATGGGAGAAAGGTATCACAAGCCCTGATATTGGCCTTCTTCCTCCATTAGCCAGACTTTTGAAAATTGATTTGAATACATTGTTTTGTTTTAGTGAGGATCTGTCTGAACAGGAAATTGGATTTTTCTGCAACGAGCTCGCCAAACAAGCAAGGAATGATATTCTTTCTGCATTTGATGCTGCTGAAGCAAAGATACACGAATACCCACACAACGAACTGCTTCTTCTCAACATCACGATTATTTTGGATTCCATACTTTTGCAGACAGCCGATGATACTTTACCCATCGATAGCCTTGATACAAAGATTTCAGACTGGTATTTACATCTGGCTGAGAGCAATGATGAAAAGATACGAAATAGTGCTAACTATATGAGAGTTAACCGCTATATTCGTAAGGGCAAAACAGATGCTGCACAAGAGGTTCTTGATACAATTCAAGATAAAACTGACCTGATTAGCACATTGCCGGATAAACTTATGCTTCAGGTATCTATTTATATGCAACAACAAAAAGCAGAATTGGCTGCATTAGAACTGGAAAAGGCATTATTCAAAGAAATTACCAGAGTTCAGATGCTCCTAACGAAATTGATAGATGCTGAATTAGCTTCCGGAAACACAGAATCTGCTTGTAAAATTGCCGAAAAATCAAGTTCCATGGTAGATGTATTTGATATGTGGGAATACAACCGATATATTGCTTCTTATCAGATTTTGGAACAAAAGCAAAATGCAGATGCAACGCTTCATTTACTGGAACAAATGCTTGAAGCGCTCACTACACATTGGTCATTAACTGATTCCGTTCTGTATCACAGGATGGCACCCGAAACCAAAGCTATACAATCCCATGAGTTGATACCAGTTCTTCTCAATGGATTAGAAACTGATCCACAATGTGCATACCTTCGAGAACATCCAAAATTTAGGGAGATTATAGACAAATACAAAAACAAATGAGGGATACGGCTGCTACTACCTTTCGGAAGTAACAGCCGTGTTTTCAATTATCGCTCGTATTCTTTCTTCTTTTGCTTCTTTGGTTGTGGGGTTTCTTGTTTCGGCATTTTCAGCTGTTCGCTGATAGAACGCTTTTTCTTCTGAATTGGCTGTTCTTTCAATTCGGCATCAATCTGCCTGTTGGCTTCATCGAAAGTAGCAGAACTGTATTTATTC